>Ga0123342_1005302_pt1 | contig 18837 bp, 7 predicted proteins | sample Turbeawhitnodule_FD_89960 | JGI IMG/M metagenome (GOLD analysis project Ga0123342, IMG submission 89960) | Root nodule microbial communities of legume samples collected from Mexico - Turtle bean Mexico white nodule | ecosystem: Host-associated > Plants > Roots > Nodule | place: Mexico: Nepantla...
TATTTGATAAAAAAATATTTTTATATTAAATAAAATTATTATTTTTATCTTTACTTTTTTTAATTAATATAATTATTATATAATTTTTTTAATTATTAAAAATATAATTATTTTTATTTTTATTTATATTTATAATTTATAATTTATTATATATAATATGATTAATTATGTTTTTATAATAATAATTTTTCTATAATGTTTATATTTTTTATTTAAATAATAATTATATTTTAAATAATTATAATTATTTAAAATAATGTCACATAATCATAATTTAAGTTTAAAATAAAAAATAAAAATAAAAAAAAATGAAAATTAATATATATATATATATATATATATATATAACTTTTTTTCACACGGTTGGAAAAGAAAGTTTTGCGAAGAAAATTTTTTTATTAGCGTGTCATGTGATTTTCTTCGCTTTCATTGACAACAATAATTTTTTATTTTTCTGCACTTTGAAACAGACACAACCTAAATATGTAGTTTCCAAGAGAAAACAAAGTAAAAAAAAAAAGACAACGTTGGTAATAAAAATCCTACAATATTAATGTACGTTCCTATTTTTATTTTTTTTTAAATTGACTTATTTTTTAATCATCTTATTACCTTTAGAAGGATAATGGAGTTTTGAAATAGCTGATCCTCATCGCCTAATTTAACTCACTACATGCATTTTGTTACTTATACAACTGTGAGGAGGTAAAGTTTTATTTTAATTTGGTTTTGGTCAAATGTGATATATTAAAAAATTCGTTTGAAAACGTTATGATTAAAAAGTTAATTTAATGTTTATGGTTTGGCACCGTCTACGCCTAAGGGAAGGTCCAGCTCAGTATGTTATTTTGCCAAACGGACTACACTGCTACGGTGGCCTCATTGATGACGGACGAAATTCAATTTTCAATTATTGCTGGAGATCGGTTGTGGTTGTTCACATGGGTCTCAGAAAGAGTTGTTGGCTAAGCTCTTTTTCAAACAAAAGAAATTTTCTTAGCCATTTAATAAAGGGCGCAGAGTATTGTAAAAGAGAAATAAGAAGAAGAATGCAGTGGTACAGTATTACATAATTGTCAACGTATTTAGTGTATGTTTGATTTTGGAAATAAATGAAAAGAAAAGTAAAAAAATGAAAGGGAGAAAAAATGTTAATGTATGTCATTTACTATAAGAGGAAATGAAAAGAAAGAAAACATATCTTATTTAATCGGAGGAAAAGCAAGTTTGCTTAATGGTTGAGAAGGTGTAGTCATTCAAATTTCAGTTCCAACATCACACCTTCATTCGATGAGCATCCAACCAACACTGTGAACAACCTTTGGCATCACCACCACCGTCGATGACTATAAGCGATTGTGATTGAGCATTCTTTCCTTAGCAGAAGATAACTTGGGTTTTGTTGAAACTTTTGAAGGACTCAAGCTTTGTCCTTAAATTGTTGTCGCAATTCTGGGATTCGTGGTTGTGATGCACATCACAACAGAGTGCATGAGGATAGAAAAGGAAATCATGAGAACAAAATTTATATTTGTTTCAAATTTCAATGGAAATATTTGCCAAACTTTATAATCAAAACAAGTGATTTTATAATTGATTGGAATTTAATTGCTTACAATTAGATTACTCCACATTTAAAATTCTATCATTTGACAAATTTTCATCTAAACACGAAGTAAATGTATTCGTAGAAATGACATGTTTAAATGTGCTCCTTGAATCGACATTTTACTGGATCACCTAAATCTATCCATGCTTCAAATCTGTTGTCCCATACATGAGGTTATGGAAATTTAACATCAACTAAAAATATGATCCATATAATTCAAATTCATACACTTATAATACAGTTTTACAAAATTGAATTAAAATAAAATTCTTGGAAAAGATCCATGCACTCAATCCCAAAACTATGGCATAAAAAGCTTATGACTCCAGAATTCGTAAATGTCTATGAAAGTGTTAAAAAACAACTCTTTTTCAGGACAGGACTCGCTTTGGGAATGTTTGAAGGGGGCATGCATTTTATTATTTGTTCATTCCCTCAAAGTAACTTCTTAATATATTTTTGGGTTAATTGTGTTTTGGATGTGTAAAATAAAAAAAATTAAACCCTATAAAGTGTAAAGATATTTTTGTTGGTCCTTGTTATCAAGGATATTATAACGCTGAAGTTAACCACCACTGCAATCCTCTACTCCGTCATATCAAAGGCTTCCTCCAACACACAACTCCCCACCATGATTTTCCACCACCACCCACAATATCGACCCCATACGAAATCAACTATGACGAGTTCAACTCCATATACCTCACTCAGCTCCATAACGGCAGAAGTATCTCCTCCGTTATCACGCCTCTACTACCTTCTCCACCAAGTCCTTCTACACCAAAATCATATTTAAAACTGAAAGCATAAAAGCACCCTGTCCACGCTTGAGTTTTGGAGTTGTCATAACACCTTCATCCGACCATGGCAAGGTGGAGTGGATTAGTGAAGCCAAAGAGTGTTGTGAGGTTGTTAGCCAAGTCATGTTTTTGTCTAGCGCTATTAAACAAAAATGCACAATATACGTTTATATTTTATAAAGACTAAATTAACAAAATAATTAAGAATATTCGCATTAATTTCACTATTATCGGGGAACTCATAATTACCCTAAGTTTTTTTTTGTCTGTATTAACTTCTTAATAAATGAACCAAAACCAAAAACTTTTGTTGATAGAAACTCTAGTCTTATAGGCTTGTGTTAAAATGCAAATTAACCCTGAGGAACCAAACGAGTCTAGTAAATTAGGAAAGTTGTTACAAGTAGAGCATTGTAATATAAAATATCATAAAGTAGGCAGGCTTTAGTTTCGAACATTAGATAACACAAATAAACTCTTTTACTGTCTGATGAAAGCTTCGATTGACACGGCCAAGATAACACACTCACTGTACACGACGACGCTTATTCTTTATCTCATCAAAAAACTGGTGGACATCAGCAGCAGTAATGGGCTTTGACGAGTCTGCAGATTCCTGTCACAGAATATAAAAAAGTCAATCGCAACACAACTAAAAAAGGCCATGCACCTGCCATGTTTTGCCTATAGATAGAACTCGGGTTTACCTTTCAAGCTATAAGAAACAAGATATAAGAAATCTAAGCTACATCAAGAAACATACCAGGAAAGAACGAAGCCCGTCCTTCATCTCTTCAATACCCTTCAAGATCTCAACTTTCTCTACATGTCCAAGTTTATTAAAAAAACTTAACTCAGCACCCTCTTGTTGCTGCAATTTTTCTTCTCTCTTTAGCTTGGCCATTTGCTCATATTCCGCAATTGAGTCTTCCTTGTCGAGTAGAAAAGCTATGTGCTTCTTATTGTAAAACTCCAAACAATTATTGCATTTGCAAAGAGCATCTCTCCAATTTTTGGAAAGGAACATTGGTCTATTAGGTAAAACTGGGGAGGCATCAACAATGTTAACACCAAGGAGACAATTATCGTGCAAATTTGTGCTTTTTGGGCAAAGATTTGAAACAATACTGCTACTAATATTTTTTTCCTGAGACAGACTCTTCCCCAGAGATGTAGATTTAGAATCAACAGTAGCTTGTACTTCATCAATTTTAGGAGAATTATATGAAGTTTCACAAACTGGCTTTTCAGGTCGGCAAGTTGAAGGCATGTCTTCCAAAACAGCTTTGTCCTTTTGGACAGTAGCATCTGTCTGCTTTCCAGCTGCCCATATATCTTCAGGATATAGTTTTAGAAAGAAACATACCTCGGAGCATGCCTTACATATGAACTCATCATACATTGGCTCACCTTCCTCATCTTTGGGAATCTGATGTATACAAAGAACAATAGAAAAATCGAGTGCAGAACATAAGGAGTTATTGATATATCACAGTTCACAAATATAATTTTCCTTAAGACCAATTTACCAGAAGTATAAATAGCATAAAGCTCTGTTGAGAGTTAGTCCAGAACAGTGTTTTAAAGAAATGCAAAAACACTCTATAACTGTCCAACTCAAGTACTGTTTCTACTTTACAAGGAATCCATTCAACAGAAACATGCAGCAAAATGATTGTCAGAAGCCTAAACCTATTAGATGTGCAGGACATCCAACATTTAAAAACAAAAAAAGGAAACCTGTAAGTTCACATCCTTATAGATCTACCTTAGTTTTAGACATGCATGGATTATTATAAACAGGAACTGATAGTATGATTAACCTAAACCCTGGCAACTCTGTTTACAAAAAAAAGCCCTTACATTATTTAATTTCAAATAATCATATACATATATCACTCAACACCAAGTACAAGAAAACAAAATAAAAAGATTAAGAGAAGCCAAAACACCACATTCTAAGATACCAACCTCAGTAGAAGACTCAAGACCAAGATGCTCCTCATGAAACCAGTCCTCACATAGACAGCACTGTATCATCTCTACTTGTTCTTCAGCATCCGGATCTGGATAAGGACGACCACATGTGCAATATAAACCTTTAAAGTTGTGATTGTATGAATTCCCAGCGTTCTCTACATCTTTATTTGGGCAAATTTTGCAGTAGAATTCACCAAATTTTGAATTCCCACAATCACATCTGAAGTTTCTTTTTGTCCACAGCTCCACAATCTTCAAAGCACAGCAATAAAGAGATCATACGATACCAGTATGGGTATTGATCGACACAATTAAATTGGTTTTATATTCAACTAGACTAATGAGTAAAGGTTGAGCTATTCCACATAAAATGTATCAGTCCCAGTATCAACCATGTATTAATCTTAACCATGGATCCAGCAGACTCTAGTTAAAATAATTAGAGTACAAGAAAAATCAACAACTACAAACCTGAGTTAAATAGCTTGGGTTCACCAGTGCAAATAACACATAACCAAATAATAATTTCCTCTCAACAATTGTCCTCACCAGATCATACATATGAATTAACTAACACAAGTACTACTATCACAATTCCAGGTCAAATAGTAAACATTATTACAAAATCTATATCCATTTTCATATCTTTAGTAGTGGAATCCAAAATTGTATAGTCCGAAAAAAAAAACTACCTGATGACCATCATGGCATGACAATGAACAAGCTGTGCAAACTCCAGCATTCCCCTCTGGGGTGCAGGTAAGGCAAGAGAAAATTGCCTGCCTTTTCATATATCCTTTGTTAAAGGTACACTCCTTGCCCTCATCACCCCCTAAAACTAAATCAGCTTCCTACGAATTGAAAAAAAAAAATAATGAAAAAACAATTATTAAGTGACAACATTTCGATCATGCCACATTCTGAGTAAAGTATAACCAAACATAACAGCAATGAAGTCAGCATTAAGTCGAACGAATAGCTTCTGCCTGATCACAATTGCCTATTGAAAACTATCACGATTACAGAAGACTATCCCAACAAAGGAACCAAATACAATATAATTAAGGAGAATTGGCGTACTCAATTTCTAGTTATCCAGAAGATGTAGGAAAAACTAACCATCATCATCATACAATATTGGTATCAAAAACCATATTTGTGCTACATAAGCAATCCTTAAAGGAATAAAAAGGATAATTGCAAAATAATTCCATTTCAGTTGCAGTTGTTAATCACGTTCTTTAACAGTATCTCTCTATAAACCAAAATCATAAATGCCTCCACAAAATTGCCAAAACCCTAATAAGTGACTTTCACGTTACTCAGACAGGCAGACATTTCAAAATCCCCTAATTTATTATTCAGGTTCATGTTACTGGTTAAAGGACAACAACTTGTGTAACGACACCAGAATTTGCAAAAGCAAAACATTATGACGCAAAATTCATAACCGTAGGTCCGTAACACAGATCATAAAAATAGGTTTATCAACCAAACGAGCCGCAAAGTACTTATATCAGATGAACAATCTCAAATAACACCATTGCATATAGATATGAAGCAAAAATGTAGGAAATGGCATACCAGCTCCCGTTCCTCAACTTCATCGAGGTACTCGCCGATTGTAACGGCTGGCTCACCTTCTTCATCAAATGCACCGTCCATTTCTAATCCTCAAACCTTCGCTTCCGGTTTTGTAACTTCACGATCCGTTCCTACAACATAACAGAGGTAGATATTAATGAAGAGAAACTAAAATATAAGCATGTATAAAGGCCAGAGGTTCCTCTCGCGAAAACCAAACATGGATCCCTCGGAACAAGAAACCCTAGATTCCACGAAAAACAAAAGCGAAATTGAAAAAATAGGAGAAAAAATAAAGCGCAGAATAGGCACTAATTCACCAAAATTTATGAGCGAAACGCGATAACGGAGTGAGTGCTGGAATTGCTGAATCAGGTTGGGCTGAAGCTGTGGAAAAATTGTACGGCGATGGTGGACGAGGAGCGAAGAGAGAAAGGTACTTTGGAGTAAGAAGGAGCACAGCAAAAGGAATACGTGCGTTTAGTGATTTATGTGGTGAGAGAAGGGATTTGGGCTTTTATATTGGGTACTGTGTAGTAAGGACCATACGGACATTTTCCCGCCATATATCCTGATAGATGCAGCAATATTTGGAGCGGACTAGTATTCATTCGCAAATTACATCCTTCCCTCCAAATTACCATATAGACCCGTTCATTTTCAAATTTAAATTTCATTACATTTTTAGTTCAGGTACCGATCGGGTCCGTATAACCTGAACGAAATCATTACAAACACTAAGTAGTAGTTCTTAATTATATTAAATCATTAATAAGACCAATAATAAATAATCTAGTATAATTATATAAATAATTACAGATAAAAGAATGAGTTATACGTAATCATTTAGTACTAATTATTGTGTATATTGAGTGTGGAAGTTTTATTTGAACGTCAGAATACTTTTTATAGATACCATCCAAATACAAATATTATATGGACGAGGAGTGGAGAGATGAAAGGTGCAGAAGGAAAACATTCTAGAGAAAAAAGAATAACAAATTAAGAAAGAAAGTAATCATTCTCTTGATTCCAATCATATTCGACAACAGTTAATAAAATTTAAAATAAATCTAATTTTAGTCTTTTAGTTTTTAAAATATTATCTTCTCAAATTTTAAAAAATATAATATATTTCTTTAATGTGTACTATCTTTTATGTTGTGTCAATGTTTACATACCATTTCCTCACCATATCTCTAAGAACCCACCCAACCTCCCCAATCAGCCCCCCTCTCACAAAACCCCTTAACTAAACCCTTGTGAGACTCAAACCTCTCCACAACCTTCCTAGCATCCTCAAACCTCAAACCTCCCACCCTCATCCAATCCACACAAAACCTATTATAAGACACCCCCACCCCCCGCATTAGGACACACAACCCTTAACGTTGCGCTGCATTTAACTCTCCCTGGGCTATCATAGCCCCTTATGAGGATGTTCAATGAGACCGTCACAAAATATAATTTTAAACTAATAATAAATATTTATGTGTATAAGTATGTTTAGATTTTTTTAGAAAATATTTTTTTTAAATTGATTTTTAAAAAATTTATTTATTATTTTTATAATCATAATAAAAATTTATATAATAAATTTTTTAAAAATTAATGTATTTCCGTATTATACGTATTCTACAAAAATATCATAATAATATGGTCGAACACGTGATTCTCTTGAGAATTGTTCGGAATCTCAGAAGTGTTGACAAGGAGGTTGAGGACGAAGTTGAATGTGCGCGTGGAAGGGCAAGGCATTTCATGAAGGGTACGAAGCGCGTGGTCCACTCGCTGAAAGGGGTGTGCATGGGCTTTGATGGGTGTGTGGTGTTGTGCCTGTGCAAGTTTGGCAACGACGGTAGTGCAAAGAGAAATTGTTAATTTTTACTATTGGCCTTTTTCTAATGACAAAACAAAGCAAAATAAGTTGAAGAAGGAGTACATCTGAAAAAATTTCTGCTCATAAGAAGCAATCATGTAATCACGAAAACGACTCTTCTGCGAGCATGAGTTAATTTAAGTTTGTGGATTGACTAATTTGCTAGTAATTAATATGTATCTTGATAATAATACACAGACATTTTAAATACAAAAATGAAAACAGATATAGGTATTCAACATAAAAATAAATAAATTAATCTAAATAAATAAACTCTATTCAAAACAACCAAATTTCTAAAAAATAAAAGTTAGAAAATTACTGAATTGAATAGGAGATAATAATTTTTACAGAAAAATTAAAATCAATAGAGGAAATCAAATATATAAATGTAAACAAATAGTAATTTAAAAATTAAAAAAATTATAAAATGTATAAACAATTTCTTCCTTCATCCTACGTTTTTCTTCATGTACCCACAATTTATGCAAAGACAAAATTTTCCCTATTATTTTTTAAAAACCTTAACTTAAGATTTACATTACTCCTTTCTTCCTCCTTGCTCTAACTAAAGCCAGTTTCGGGGTTTTAAAAATTGTGGGGGTAAAGAAAAACGTTGGGGTGCAGAAAGAAGAAGCCTAATGTATAATGCGGAATTATCTGTAAACAATGGGCCTTATTGGGCCAGAAATTGAAATTTCCCGAAGAGTCTTATTGGTGACAGTGTGTGCTTACCGAATTGGAACGATAACACGTGTCCAATATTTTTTTCTTTCCACTGTTTCTATATTTGGATATAGTTTATACAAATTTTTATGTAATAAATAATATATTTTTATTTTGTGTTTTCAAATATTAAATAAAATATAGTTATAATTACTTTCAACTTGGGGGTGTAGCTCATATGGTAGAGCGCTCGCTTCGCATGCGAGAGGCACGGGGTTCGATTCCCCGCACCTCCATTTTCTTCAATTCCTGTTTTTGTTTGTCAAATATTTTAAAAATAATTTTTAAGAGAGGAAAAAGTACTGTAACATATGTTTTATCTACAAATTTATTAAATTATTTTATTTATTTCAAAATTTTAAAATTATTCCACTTTTGCCTTTTGTTGCCAAAGATGATTTGTTCTTATCTTTGAAATGCAGAGTCCGTGGCGGCGTGGCCAATTTCATTCTCTTGTTTTCCAAATCCTTTATCATTCTTTGTTGGTTAAACTATCACAACACTGTTTATTGCCCTTGAATGAACGACATAACAAAAAAGTAGTTCAAAGTTGACACGAATCAATGTTTCAAAATTAATGTCACTTTTACTTTAAACAACAAATAAATAATAGAATAATTCTTTAAACGATACTTAATGTTTGATTTGTGTATTCCTGTGTAGCTTATTTAACACTGCTGATGATAAAAGGCAAAATTCCATTCTTAAAGTTGTATCACTGTAATGTGCAAAAGAGAGTTAGGTAGTTAAGTAACTAATCACACCATTCCTCTAGTCTTAATTATTAACTTATTGAACAATAATTTAATTTTTTTAAGACTCGTGACTCATTTCTACAATAATTCAAGTTTTTGATAAATAATTTACGCAATAATTCAATTTTTTATAACTTGTGACCTCACTGATTCTTTCCTCACTAATTTGTTTCGTACCAGACAAATATTTATCTTTATAATATGGTATTTAGTAATGCAATGTTCTGTTTTATGAATTGTCGGTGGATTAGGTGTTAACCAAAGTCTCTGCGCGGTCAAATTAAGACATTTGTTTTCAAATCTAAGAATAAAAAAAACATAACTTTAGTCCAAAAAGGAGTTTAACAAATAGGAAAAAGTCTAAGTACGCAACCTGTGAGAAATGTGGAGTTAGTAACTTTATGATTGAAATAAGGAATATTTCGGTACGGTTAAAATATATTATCATATTGTTTAGAATTAAGTTTAATAACACTTTAAATAAATTTTACTCTTTTAGTTATTAAAAAAAAATTTTAAAGATAAATCTATGATAGAGTTTTAAAAAAAATCTAAAATAAAGAATATGTCGAATGCGTGATAACAGACTTGAAATCAAAATAATAAATATATAAAAACAAGAAAGTTCCATTAAATTATTTTTAAATTATAATACCTTTTATATATGTGTTGATTTATAATTTGAGACTCAAAATATTCATACTTTTCATCTTTCTAACATGTTCACTCGTAATAAAAATTTAATAATTAGTATAGCATGTGAGTCACGGTATAACATTTTTGAGATAAAGAAAATTAACTCACATTTAAAGAAAATGAGGTCATGATCGAATCCAATTAAATTGTTTTAAGGTTGATATTTAAAATTAATGAAAAAAATTCTCTTTATTTTTCATAAAGATTGACTTTGTATCTAGAATTGTAATCAATTTTAAAATATAATTTAAAACAGTATCAAATACAAAGAGAATTGAGACAACTTTACCCTATATAATAGAAAGAATATAAAGAATGAAGAGAACTTTACCCTATATAATAGAAAGAATATAACCTGACAAATAACAACATACTATAAATCACGGTTTCTGACTTAACTATATACTTCAGTAAAAAAACATCCTTTTGATTAGAATAAAAAAAATAAGTAACATTTTGGATTTTTTATAAGTATATATTTGATGAACAAAGAGCATAAAACAAGGAAATATTTAAATTTTATGAAAGGGGACAAACAAAAAGGTACATATTGAATTTGACTTTAATTTGGTTAAACATTGATGTAATGATTGGTGAGATGATTCCATGTGTTTCTTAATTTTTTCTTTGATTCTCCTTTTTGTTGTCGTTATTGTGAATTAGGTTCTTCGTATTCCATTTCCATGTTCCTTATGGTTGTAAGGACACAATGGCATAAGTCCTAGTGCCCCATTCAATATGCTAAGGAAAAGCGACTCAACCATGGTTAAAGTACCCAGCTAATATTTTCATAAATTACTCTTGATGAAAAAATATACTCTTTTTTTTCCATCATATCTATATTCTTTATTGAAAACTTGGTGTGATATTTTAGAAAAATAAAAAATGAATTACTGTGAAAAAACAACTGTATTGTATTTTTTAAAACACTTGAAAGAGAATGCATGAATACAAAATATAAAATTTATGCATTGTTATATGGTAGACGCTGCAATATAGAGTAATTATGTATTTTTTTTTATAAAACATAATTATACTACAATGTTAATGTATCCTCATGCTCAAAGTCTCAATGATTCAGATGTAAGACTCCATTAATATTTTGTTTTAAATATCTAGGTTCGGCCATGTGTTATTCTTAAAGAGTAGCATTCATTTTTAGTGAGACTTAAATTTTGAGATCTTCATTAATTGGCTTAAACATATATGTGATTTGTATAATTATTTTAATTTTAATTTATTATGTAATTAAAATTAAGGTTGAATATATCCAAGTCAATAATTTAAAATAAATCTTAAAAACTTAATTTTGATTATAAATATATTATTATAAAATTATTTATTTTTTATATGAAAACTATTTCATGACAAGTTTGGATGACTCATAATGATTTTATTTATTTATTATATTCATATAAAGTCCGTCAATTTTACAAATCATTTTCCAATTCAGAGTGTTTTATTTTTATTTTTTTATCGATAATAAATAAATAAAATAAAATAAAATATTTCAGAAATATCTCAATTCTTACATAAATATTTTAAAAATATCATAATTTTTTAAAAAAAATATCATGATCAATCTACTCAAACACTCGATATATATACGATTTTCGAACTCTACAAACCATTAAACTAATCCTTAATATAAACACGAATGATATGTCACGAAAACATCAACCACCTTATCAGAATCTTATAACTAATATTTAAAATACAACCAAAATATTACCTAATAACACCAAAAATCCACAAACACATATGCATCATTGAAAGCTGTCGGATTTGATTATCGTTCCATTTGAATATATTAGGTAGTTAATTTAGTTTATTGGAACATAGTTAAAAAATAATGGTTAGGAGAGGCAGGTAAAATGAATGGAATGAGAAGGAGACAGTTGGCCGAAATGTTGTGATGATCGAAGACAGTTGGCTCGTTCACGTGAATACACTTGTTACAAAGGTTCAATCTAAAATTTTGCATATGAACTGTTCAAAATCTAAGATTTTAAATATACTTTGTAACTATATAATCTGAGGTATTGATTCCATCATGATTTCTGGTATAAATGTTTGGAATGTATTATTTTTGTGGATAAAGCCTTAATAATGTATTTGTATTTGTACAGCACTATATGTGAAAACGTAATTATCTATTATATTAGATATGTAGTATAAATACGCACACAAAACACAAACACATATAGAACACGAACAATATGAGAATATATATAATTTTTAAAATATAAAACACGAAAAAATGAATTTATATATTATATAATTATAAATTAACAATAAAATTTATGTGTATAAATATTTTTTATTTTTTATTTATTTTTTCTAACAGAAATATATTTTTTACAATTGGTTCAATTTTTTTTATTAATTATATAATAAATTTAAGTTTTTAAAAATTTTGATGCATTTTTTTATTTTAAAACTATGTTACCATGCTAGAATTATTAGAAATTTAATAAATATATTTTTAATTAAATATTTTACTAATACATATTTTAGGAGAGTAAGTGTGAAATAGATACACGCAGATATCACTTAATCCAAGTGTTATAGCTACTATTAACGGATTTGGGCGGTGAGAAGATATTGGTTTCTTATTTCTTAGGTTGAAAGCGTGTTTACTCACCCAAACCAACACGTTATTTCTTTCCTTTCAGTTTTGCTTTCATGGGTCCATTGCTCACACCACTTTCTGGACAAACCAAACCAAAATTCAAATCTCCTTTCAATTCATACTAACCTACACAATTTTTCTTCTATTGTCTCTTCTTATTTAATAAGATACCAAAATGATCAAACTTATTATGCAATCAAATCAAATCATCAATAATTTTTTTATATATTTTTCTTTCCGAGACTTTTTAGTCGTATCGTATTTATCCACTCCAACTTCACTTTAATTGAGAAGGTTTGAGAAACACCACGTGTGCATGCTTCCACCCACTAAGTTAATCTGTTATTAGATAAAACACACATAAAAAATATAAAAAGTCAAGTGATTGAGATAAGATCGCAAAGTTTGTTTGGCACAAGTCTCGATTTAGATAATGTGACTATTTTTTTGCAATAATCCAGAAACCGCCAATGATATAAAGAGCAACATATGAAACAATGAAATGAAATTAATAAATACTTTGCACACACACCATGGCCTAAAATGATATCACATCAATTTTGCCTCATCAATTCGATAGAACATTATTCAGAACAATACATATTTAAACAATTTTACCTTTTTTCCCCAAAACAAATAAACTTGTAGTTCAATACTTACAACTTTCATAATATACAAATACTTAAGTTAAATATTTTAATTGATAAGAAATTATTGCATATTATAATATATAAATAAATATAAATTTTCGATTTTAATATTAAATTAAATTTAAAGTATTTTCTAATATACATTAAAAAAAATCATGCAATAGAAACCAATTTTTGAGAGATCTCTATAATTAGTTACTATAGTAATTAAATTAGAAACCATTATAGAGACTAAAAAAGTTTTAGTTTATAAATTAATTTTTATTATTGTTAAGTGATTTTTAAATTGGTATCTAGTTACCAACTAAGGTTTTTTCTGTCAAATTTAGAAACTAAATAATTAGTTGTTAAAATATTGGTAGCTAATTAGATACCAATTTAGAAATCATTTAACAATAATAGAAACTAATTTAAAAATTATTTTTTAGTTTCTAATACGGTCTCTAATTTAGTAAATATAACAATTAATTATTTTTAGTTTCTAAAATTGGTTTATATTTCATGTTTTTCTTGTAGTGATAGTATTATAACTTTTTTAAACTAATATAATTAGGTTTATCAAATCATTCGTTATCGGATCGTTCAAGTCATTCTTAATATATAGTCATACATACAAGTTAATAATCTTATCATGAGAGAATGTTAAAAATTTTACATTAACTAAGCAAACATAATTTTATAAATCAATTTTATAAAGTTGAGTTAAACTTAAAGTCACAATATATATTTAAATAGTACATATATTTTAGGATGATTAAACTAAAAATATTTAAAAACATAAATATATATTAAATAAATGTGTAGTTTTATATTTAAAACTTTTTTCATTAGGTATATATATATATATATATATATATATATATATATATTTACTTAGATGTTAACGGTTGCATACACCAAATATAGCCAAGATCTCTGCATGTAATCAAATATCTTAAAGTATTATTAAAGCTCTCACGAGAAGATATTAATTATGCGCAATAAATTTGGGAATAAAAAAGTAAGTAATATTTGAGATAACAATTAATACAAAAATATAAAGTGATTAAAGTTAAAATCAATAACTTAAAATATTAATATAAAATAACGTAAAATTCTTAATGCTTTCTAGTAATTAATGTTTTTAAAAATATAGATAATGCTGTACGATGGCAAGTTGAAGTTGAAGCAAGAAAATCCATTTTTTTTAAAGGAAAATTCAGATATATTAATCTAAGAGTTCATTATATATTTAAAGCTTTTAAGGAAATGTAAAACAAAGTGTTGGATAATAGTCAGCTCACCAATCTCAAAGATAACAAATATATGAAATGAAGGGTTGTCTTTTATCTTTTATAATACAGTACTAATTGAATAAAATACTTATATAATTAAAAGTGTTTCTATAATATATATAACCAAATTTAAAAAAAATATTCAAAATAAAATTAAGATAAAATTAATAAACAGATGAAGATTTTCAATATATTTTTATCACGGTGGGTCAATTCATCCCATTTTATTTTTAGGAGTCAACAACATGTGGAAAATAAAAACAAGCTAAATTTAATAATTTTACCAGCTAAACATAACAGTAAATTAATATTTAATATTATCTTGACAACAAATAGTTTACTCATATAATTAATAAAAAAATTGTTAATTCAACTCACTAAAAAATGTCCCCAAAAAAATCACGAAAAATACGTAGAAATATTCCTAAACAGTAAAGTTACCATGCCATTTTTTCTTGATTTTACGTACTTTATTAATTAAAATTGTAAGTTTACATCAATGAGAATTAAACCGTGACCACATAATGATTCAATCTTTTATTCACTTCATTAATATTGTTCACAGTCAACTTTATTGAAATGTGTTCTTTTTTTACACAGTTGTTTTCTGAATGACTGATATTTGAACTCATTAGCGGTGAGTGAAACATTAATCCATATACATTAACACTAATACTGTACACTATGAATATGGATACGAAAATTGATATAATCTTTAAAATTTAAGATACAACAACACAAATTTATATATAATAAAATTATAAATTAATAATAAAAATTTGTAATATAAATATATTTTAGTTTTTTAGTACAAAAATATTTTTCATGATTAATTTAAAAATATTTATTAATTTTTTTTATATTTCTGATAAAATTTTATTTGATAAATTTAAATTTTTAGAAATTAATATATTTTTTGAAAATTATGTTAGAATTTTATTATAATCATTAGAAATTTAACAAAAAGAGTGGTGGTATTTGATATGTATCGTGTGAGTATTGTTTATCAAGGATGTAATATGCAATCATTAAAATTTGAGTACAATTAGACGATAATTTTACATCAGAATGAAGTAATTTTACAACTCACTTTTGTAATGCATTGAAAGATACTTAACAGCTAATTTGTGTAAACATTTCACATGGAAGAGTAATCGTGCATGAATGACACTTGAATGGTGCATGAACGACACCTGTAATGGTTAAATCGCGATGAATTAAGAAATGTTCACCGAATCAAACAAACAATTGGTGGCAAGTTAGGATTAAAAAAGTAACAGTTATTTGTTTAAATAAGATTTACTTAACCTGTGCCTGCATTAATCTTAAGAAAGCAATGACTAAACGGAAATTAGTTATGAAAGAGAAAAGAAAACAATGATTATGGGAAACGGCCACGCTGGAAATCCACGTGGCTGATCTGTTGTTCCCTCCATAAATATTCTCACAAGAAACCATTCCAATTCCAATTCCAGAATTCCACAATACAAAACAACAGCACGTAACTTTCAGAACGTTGTCACACAATTCTCGCCTTCTCCAAATATGGCGGCATCGCGCGTCAGCAATGGCAACATCACCTCCTCCACGCCACCGTATGTTATTAATTCACCTCGTTTTCGTTCACCACATAAGCTTTCTAACTCTCCTTCTCACCAAAACGCTGCGCATCATAACAACCTCATGCTCCACAAAACCGTCCTGGTGACCGGCGGAGCCGGTTACATCGGCAGCCACACCGTTCTTCAGCTGCTCCTCGGCGGTTTCACAACCGCCGTCGTCGATAACCTCGACAATTCCTCCGAGGTTGCCATCCGTAGAGTCCGGGAGCTAGCCGGCGAGTTTGGGAATAACCTATCCTTCCACAAGGTGTTCATTAATTCTATCGCCTCTTTCATTCAATTTCGAGTGTTTCTGTCACTTTATCGTAATCCGAGACTGTTTTGCTGTGTGGCTTGGGTTTTTGGGATTCAGAATTTCGTCGATTTAGGTTTAGATTTGTGAAATTTTGGGATTGCGGTGGGGTTGTTTTGGGCCTGGACGATTTCTGGTTGATTGATTTTTTGCGTGTTTAAGCGTATTTGGATTTGGCGCTATGTCGGTTTCGAATTCGGCTGAAAAGTTCGTGATGTACTTTTTTTGATGTGATGTGATTTTTGGGAACGACTGGTTTATTTTTTTTCTAAGGGCTAACGGATGTTGTTCTGGTGGTTTCGGTGACGATGTTTATTTTGTTTTACAAAATCTGTGTTTTCACAAATATTATGGCGAAGGAAACCAGAGAGGCCGAGCGCTTTGATTGGTTGTTGTTTAATTAGTTTATTATGGTGATGTTGGATGACCGACGCTTTTTGTTGTATTTTTGCCACTGCAGGTGGACCTACGGGACAGAGCTGCACTAGAGCAAATTTTTGTTTCCACACAGTAAGTATTATGACAGAAGCTTCTTTCTTTTTTCTTTTTTTCTTTCTTCTTTTTATGCTAAGTAGAGTATGACAGAAGTTTCTTTTTAATAATAAAAAGATTCACTTGTCGGTGCTTCATGTTCTCTTTGGGACATCGTTGATCTAGGAAACTTTCCTAATCACTTTTTTTTTTTGCAGGTTTGATGCGGTCATACATTTTACTGGACTGAAAGCAGTAGGAGAAAGTGTGAAAAAACCTTTACTATACTACAACAACAACTTGACTGGAACAATCACTCTATTGGAAGTCATGGCTGCCCATGGATGCAAAAAGGTAAATTTCTTCTTGATTCTTTAGTCATGCATCCATGATAGAGTTTAACTGTACTAAAAAGGTATTCTTAATATTCTCAAGTTTCTTCTATGGCACCCGGTCATATTGTTTGCTTTTTGAATGAGTTCCTTCTATTGACATATACTACAGCATGTGTATATCCAACTAAAAATTGTCGCAAAAGTACTTGCATATTATTTAAATTGATTCGAGGTACTTCTAGCCTCACTTGGGATGAGATGTTCAAGAAGGTTTCGAAGGTTAAATAGTCTTGGGTGAATCAAAAGATTTTAGACTAATAGACAACGAATCTTGGCGGTGGAATGGAAGTGTTCAATGATTGTTAAGGTGAATGTATTACCTCCCAGAAAATGATTAATATAAGAGGTTGATTTGACAACTATCGCAAAAAAGGATGGTAGAAAATCGGTTAATGTGTTTGGATATGAGAAAAGATGGTTATACGAAGCACCGGTGAGGAGAGTAGATTGTTTAACCTTTTGGAAAGGGGGATAAAGGGAGAGTGAGAGACCAAGGACGTTGGAGAAAATTCTTAAAAATGTTTTAATGGTTGAATACTATTCCTTATAATTAGGTTTCGAATTGAGCTCAGTGACTACATCTGTAGTCAACCTCGCCGAGTGGTTGTTGTCAGTGAAGTTGTTGACAGAAATAGCCATGAAGGGATATTTTTTACTAACTTTGTGAAAAATATTCATGCGGCTCTAGCTGTTATTGCTTTTGCTTATGTTGTTTTTCTAGGATTTTTAAACTTCTCATTATATTTTTGTTGTCATTCATTTAGTTGGGTAAGTGGGGGAAGTATTAAACCTGCATGCAGGTTACCATTGCTTGTTTACACAATAACTCCTTCAAGTGTCTTGCGAAGTTGATCATGCATTTTACTGCGTTGGTGCTGTATTCTGCTTGTTTCACTCATTTTGTATCTATTCAAATGGTTTCAGCTTGTGTTCTCGTCTTCAGCAACTGTGTATGGTTGGCCAAAGGAGGTTCCATGTACAGAAGAGTTCCCTCTGTCAGCGATGAATCCGTATGGTCGAACTAAGGTAGGACTAGGAGTGTTTGTTGGAAGGTGAAACTTGGTTTTGATTTGAATTGCGTTTTCACCATCTGATTTTGTGGACTTGTACAAAATATCATTTATTACTTTGGAATATTATTTTCTTTTGAAAGCAATCCCCTATCCTTCAAATTCCCTGTAATCCGCTTGTCTTTGTCTTTAATAATTTTCTCCCTTTATTAGAAAAGAAAAACTTTAATTATATATATATATGTATGCTTCTCTAGGTGTCTTCCATTGGTATCTGATAAGATTTTTGTCTTTCAGCTTATCATTGAAGAAATTTGTCGTGATGTCCACCATGCGGAACCAGATTTGAAAATAATATTGTTAAGGTATTTCAACCCAGTTGGTGCACACCCTAGTGGTTATATTGGGGAGGATCCTCGAGGAATTCCAAACAATCTCATGCCATTTGTTCAGCAAGTAGCA
>Ga0123342_1005303_pt1 | contig 18834 bp, 11 predicted proteins | sample Turbeawhitnodule_FD_89960 | JGI IMG/M metagenome (GOLD analysis project Ga0123342, IMG submission 89960) | Root nodule microbial communities of legume samples collected from Mexico - Turtle bean Mexico white nodule | ecosystem: Host-associated > Plants > Roots > Nodule | place: Mexico: Nepantla...
AAAAATATATATATATATATATATATATATATATATATATATATATATATATATATAAATTCATTTGTTATATGAAGTGAAAATAAAATAAAAACATAAAAAGTTGACTTACATCCAAAATGGTGGGATCCAAGCTATTGGAATAGTTGACCCAAGTGGGTTGGTTTGATAATAGGGTCTGTGTATGAATCCTGTTGATTGTGGTATACTGAGTAAGAATACAAACAGCAAGATAGGGAAAGTACTCTAATTTCATGACCAGGAGATATATATATAAAATATATACAGACCCAGAATTATCTATGGGTATGGAAGTGGAAAGTTGTGAAAGAAGATCACAGGACTTTGTTCTGGGGTGTGGATAAGTGGTGTCCCTGCATGAAACCACAGAAGACACAGGAAAAAGATGTTCTTCCCCACCATTTTGGCTGCTTTCAGTGCCACCACAACAGCAACCCGACCACTCCAGAAACCTATGCAAGCATCACAATTGAACACAGGAAGAAAAACAGAAAAGAAGAAGAAGAAGAATCAGATAAAATTGTGTATAACCTTTCGTCTTCACTCAATTTCCAGTAGATGCAATAGTCCCATCCGTTCAAACCCACCAGGGATCTTAGTCTCTCCACCAAGGTTTGCATGATGATGTTCATGTCACCTGCAAAAGTGCCAATTGATGCTGAGAACCTCTTGCTACCCGACACAAGCCAGGTTCCAAACCAATCAACAAAGTTCGTCAGATGTCGAATTGACATATGTCTTATGAACTATGTTTTTCCTACAGACAAAAAAAATAAGTATGTGTTAACTATATGATAATGTGATATATGCATATCTAGTGACAACATCATTGGAGTTGAGAAGATTTCATCACTTAAGAATGATACAATCCATATAAAAAAAAACTATGACGACTTTACAACACAACACCTTTCAACCGAATCAAAACTAACCCTCTAATATTACATCGTGTTCATTTTCAAAATGATTTTAAATGAATCATCCATTGAAATTTTATGGTTAAGATTTGTTCCCTTCAAGTTTTCATGCATATATATATATATAGTTTAAACACCCACATGCATCCACGTAGATACCCCACATAAATAGAAAAGGAATGAATATATGAACCTACATGATGATAGTAAAAATACCAGTTTTAGTTTTAAAAAACAAAGTGATTATCGTTTTCTCTTATAAAAAAAGAATGAATAAATAAGAGATATTTCAAAGATACATTAATTTTTATACAAAAACATCTACTTAAGACTATCTCTCTTCAATTACTCAAACAAAAATCTTAAAACTAACCTTTCATTCAACACATAACTATCGAGTATTAAATCTAACACCATTATATTATAGTCCCTCTACTCAAAATTGAATCCTTCTGACAAACTTCATACAAACCAGAAAAACTTCATACAAACCAGAAAGCAAGAAATCAAGAAAGTGGCTATGGTTACTTGATCCTTTTGACTAAAATGAAGAAAGCAAGAGCAAAACTGAAGAAGAAACAAAAAGTAATATCCATATACAAACTTAGTTGATAGCAACAGTTAACTGCACCATGATGCCATGAATCTGAATCATATCCATCTCAGCAAAGCAAGATGAGAAGCAAAGTTCCTTGTGTGAATGTAGGAAGGAAAGGAAGATACACACAGCATTGAAAGCACAACACACCTGGTCCTTTCCTTCTTTATTTCATAACAATATGTTTTTATATATGTGTATTGGAGTGTGGCTGTTACTATGGTAGGTGAAGTGCAGAGGGTGAATGAGAGAGAGAGAGAGATTTGCAATGAAATAGTTCTTTTGCTTTGTGTTCGGTTAAGGAAGAGAAACGAGAAATGAGGAAAGAAAATTGAAAGATATGATGAGTTGGTGATGGTGGCAGGAGCATATTGCATGATCAAGATGGCGTACAAAACCTTAACTACCTTAGCTAAAATTTTTCATTCCTTTGGAATACTATATTCTCTCAAACCCTCAACTACTCTACTCAATCTTAACCACAAAAGGAAACTGCATTTCTAAAAACAATTATGCACTTCATTATCCATAATCAAGATATTAAGTTTATTTGACACATCAACCCTTGATTTTATACATCAATAAAGTTACACTCATGAATAAGACAGTGGTGAAAACTGAAATATATTGTAGTGATGAAAAGAGAAATGGGTAATTTTTTTCTTTTTAAAAAAAAAAAAACTTCTATTATCGTGTTAGTCATTACTATTTAACATTTCAGTTAGTATTATAAGAAAATCATAAAATAGAAACCAATTTTAGAAACTAAAAATAATTAGTTGTTATGGTAACTAAATTAGAGATCATTTAATAATAATATAAAGTAATTTAGAAACCAAAAATTATTTTAGTCTCTAAAACGGTTGCTAATTTAGTCACTGTATAGCAACTAATTATTTTTTGTCTCTAAAATTGGTTTCTATTTCATGATTTTCTTGTAGTGTAGGTTAATACTTCAAGTAACAATAATCATCTGCATTACATGCAAAAAAATATTATTAAAAGGATAAAGAAAAGAAATATAAGAAAATGTGGGGACGACCAAAAAACTCATACGTTAATAAAACAATACATAGATAATCTATACTTATTAGTAAAGAATTCTAAGAAAAACTAAATGAAAGTCTATTATACCAATGAAAATACGTTTCTATGAATAAAACCTAAGTTAGCAATTACCAGGACATGCATTTTCTTCGCGAAAAAATGTGAGAAACCCTAAACCTGATTTTTTCACAATAGTTAAGACAAGACAAGTGTTTCACATATTACAAAGCATACAAGAAACATTAGCCCTAACATTAAATGCAACACAAACCAAGGCAGAATCACATTCAAGTCATGAACTAATAAGACTCATATTTTGAGTTTGTTCAATAGCATGTATAACTTCATAAAATTCAGCAACCAAAACCGTTTTAACATCAAGGAAAACATAGGAACCACTGATAAATTCTCTTATACTCCCACAAAAAATACCACCATAATTAACAAGATCAGGAGAACCCCTAACAATACCATCAGTGTTTATTTTAACCCAATCTAAAGAAAAAAAATGGAAACGGGTAATCTTAACAGTGATGAAAACTGAAAAAAAAAATAAGCAAAATAAAATGAAGAACATCAAGGAGCATGAATGTAATAACCCATAATTTAATTGGAAAAATACTCATTTAACACTGGTTAAAAAAAATCTGGTTTTTGTATTATATATTAAATAATAAAAAGAATATATTATAGGTCACATTATCAGATGTATTCATGTATCATCACTCAATTTAATTAATGTTAAAAAGTTTACAAAATAAAAACAGAAAAAAAAAGCAGGAAGTAATTCTGGCATATACTTCCAGTTTTTGAAGATTTTCAGTGTATATGCTCAATTGGAGTCAAACTGGCTATTTGAAATGCATGAATTTTCTTTTAGTATTAGATTGATGCACAGATTGAACATGAAATTGGTGCTTGAAAACCATCAATAACTATTTCACAATCAAGATTTTAAAAAATTTAATAAAACAAAAGTATAACACTGTTTTATATATTTTGTTGAATAATATATCTCAAATAAGATTTTAACAATTTTAATTTTAAAAAATCATTAATTCAACATACGATATAAGAATAGTTAATATTATTTTATAACATGGATGCGGTAAATAACTAAACATTTTTAAAAAAATTAATTACAAAACTTAATTTTGATTCAATTGTTAAAATTTCTTTAATGACTTTTGATTTTTGAAACAAGATGCCATTATTAAGATAATAAGAATGATCATATTTTAGATAAGTTTATAAATGTTTACAACGTAATTTCAAATTATGATAAAAATTTATTGAATGAACCGATTAACGATAAAATTAAATGGGAGACAAGTCTGAAAAAAATAATAAAATTACTAACAAATTCTAGAAATCACATTGCATGATGGAATGAGACTTTAACAGTTTCAAAGTTTAATTTTGAGATCCCAAAAAAATTAAGAGAAGTCACAATTTTAAATAATGATAAAGAGAAAGTAATTAAGAGATAAAAGAGAAAACAGATTAATAATGCTAAAGGTGTTAACCATTTTTATAAAACCCTAAATTTTTAGACTATCCTTCGACTAAATCATATTTTTTTACACTACAAGAAAATCATGAAATACAAACTAAATAGTTAATTTTAGATAAAAAAAATTACAAAAAAATCATGAAATAAAAATCATGATTTATTTGTGGTATTTATTTTATAACACTACAAGAAAATCATAAAATAAAAATTAATTTTAAAGACAAAAAATAATTAATTGTGATAGTTACGAAATTAAAAACCATTTTAGAGACTAAAAATTTTATTGGTTTCTAAATTAGTCTCTAAATTGGTATGTAAATTTGTAAAGACATCTTAGAGACTAAAAATTTTATTGATTTCTAAATTAGTTTCTATTAATGTTAAATAGTTTATGAATTGGTATCTAAGTAGCTACCAAGTTTTTAACTACCAATTGTTTAGATTCTAAATTTGATAGCAAAAATCTTGATAGCTAATTAGTTACCAATTTAGAAACCATTTAATAATAATATAAACTAATTTAGAAACCAATAATTTTTTTAGTTTCTAAAATGGTCTCTAATTTAGTCACTATAGCAATTAATTACTTTTTGTCTCTAAAATTAATTTTTATTTCATGATTTTCTTGAAGTGTTATAAAATAAATACCACAAATAAAATATACTAAATACTTAAAAATAATACAAATAATTACTAACACATTAATATTTATTTAATTATTAAATTGAAAGATTACAATTACGAAAAGTATAATATGTCCAATGTATTTTCATTTCCCAATTCCACATGTGGAATATTCATCCCCATTGTATAATCCTTTAGAATGTTTGAAGGGAAATATTCCTTTATCTCATTAATTATGTTGATTTAAGAAATCACGTTACGTTACGTTACGAAATTTCGTTGTACGTCATGAAAAAATGTGATAGTAATTTGTAGAGAAAGAAAGTGACATAAGATTATAAAATATATAATAAATATTTGGGTGAAGACTTTAGTTTGATACGTATGCAATACGAATGGTCCCATTTCTACATATTTTTTTCTTTTGACCACTTTCTTTGCCAAAGAATTCCTTAGAGAATGGCCACAAATAAATTGTGGTTCCTAGGACTTTAAGATGAGTGTCATCACTTTTATATTTTTCTTATGTATATTATATTTTTGTTATGTCTTTAACCAAATCAATATTAGATCTCTAATATATGATTAAGTGCTATTAATTTAAATTTTGAAAACCATGTAAAATTGAGTTTGGATTGTTTACATAAATTTGTATATTAAACTTTATTTTAAATGATTTTTTCTTTTGCATCAAAGTAAGAGGTAAATATTATAAAGTACGCTACTAGACAATTATTAAATAAAAACCAATTTTAGAGACTAAAAATAATTAGTTGTCATGTTGACTAAATTAGATACTAGTTTAGAGACTAAAAAAATTATTGGTTTCTATAAATTAATTTCTATTATTCATAAATAGTTTCTAAATTGGTATTTAATTAGCTATTAATGTTTTAAGTACCAGTTATGTACATTCTAAATTTGGTAACAAAAACCTTGATAGCTAATCAGATACCAATTTAGAAACTATTTATTAATAATAAAAACTAATTTAGAAACCAAAATTTTTTTTGTTTCTAAAATAGGATCTGATTTGGTCAATATAGCAACTAATTATTTTTGTCTCTAAAATTGATTTTTATTTAATGATTTTCTTGTAGTGGTAATTAAATGCAAAATAAATAATATTGTAGATATTTTTGTTCTAAAAGAGATACAATTATTTTCATCAAAAGTTAGAAAGGGTGATATTTGCTATTGTTATTATATGAGAGGCTGAGAGAGTATCTTCTACTGACTAAAAAAATTCATCATTTCATACATGATCTCATTTGTCCCTTCTATTCCACAACTAGTGTTTGGGCTTCGGCTCTTGATCGGAAGTGTATCTGCGAAAAATTATCTAACATTCAAAATAAGTATTTGGTAGAAAAAAATAATAAATATTGTAATAATGATGTACATTTTGTCTCAGTTGTTATGTCTATTTATATAATCTAATAAGTCATTTTACTTTACGGTTAAACCTAGATTAAAATGTTTGTCATGATTAACGTTGTATTACCTATTTTTTCATACAATTTTAATATTTTTTAATACACTTTTTTTGTTAATACTTTTTCTTATATCGTTTGGTTGGTACTAAGTACCGTGCGTCCTAGGACCATTCAATCCTTAACAATATAACTCTAATTCTAAATGTTGAGAGGTATGAAGTATCACTTAAATCAACAATTTCATTTCGATTATAAAACTCACATATATATTTAATAGTTTTTGGACAAAATTGAGTTAAAATTTCATACGTTTCAAGCTTGGAAGTTTTATAAATAATTAACACAATGCATAACTAAGAAGAAGTTTGTGTTGATATTTTTTTTTTATCATTCTTTTCCTCTTAGTCACACCAGATAAGTTCATGCATATTACTCCCTATTCGGAAAAAAAGTCACGTAGCATAAAGGTGATATTATTAATATTAAAGGTAAAATTGGATATCATTGGTAAGAATAACATAACCATTTTTTTATCATTAAAAAATTATATAAATGACAATAATTTTTTTTATCTAAAATAGTATTTAATTTAATTAATAAAATTACTAATTAATTTTGATCTCTAAAACTAATTTTTATTCAACAATTTCTATAATGAATTATAGATAAGTAGGTTATGTGATTATTTATTTGTTTAGAGTAAGAGACTTTGTTGCATGTAAAAAACAGGTGATTGGTGGTTTGATTGTAGTGACCAAACATAACATACATCTTATATGTCCCTAACAAAGAACTTAAAAAAAAAGTTATAAAAAACAAAGTAATAATTAACATAAGAAAAGATTATTCTTGTGCATACATTTGGAATGAGATCTGCTCTATATATTATGCAGGCCAATGAGAGAAAATGCCATTGCCCAACTACAAATTGCTGCAATAAATAACCTTTTAATAATTGAGTCAATAATTGGGTCACACATGTCCACATATAGCATCATAGTTTGATCAAGGTCAAAAGGTCAAGGGACTCAAATTTTTAAAAAAATGTTCTGAATATGATAGTTTTAACCATGCTATATACAATGAAGATGGGAAACACAAAAATGGTATCATGTGTAGAACAATGAAACTACTTGGTCATGCAAATTAAATGTTTTTGTTGCAAATTTCTTTAAAATCAACTCATCTTAAATATTAGAAGTAGAATGAAGTTATCCATTGTAATGGGTGGGTGGCATATTAATGTTCAATGACTTTTTTTATTTGAAAGGACACAAATAGAAAGATGAAAGTGATGCTTTAACTATATATAAGGAACTTATGTTGAGTGAACAAGTTTATAAGTTGATGATTTTTCAACTTAAAATTAAAATAGAGATTAAAATCTTTCGATAGTACAAATTTTACTTCATAAATAAATAAATATATATATATATATATATATAAACTAATATTTAGAGATCAATAATAATTAAATTAGAGACCATTTTAGAAACTAAAAAAAAGAATTGGTTTCTAAATTATTTTATATTATTGTGAAATAGTTTCTAAATTTGTATCTAATTAGTTACCAAGGTTTTAATTACCAAGTCGGATAGCATTTATTGTCGCGTTGATCCGACCTACATTAACATATTCCAAATTTGGTAGCAAAAATCTTAGTTGTTAATTAGATATTAATTTAAAAACCATTTAACAATAATAGAAACTAATTTAGAAACCAAAAATTTATTTAGTCCCTAAAATGGTCTCCAATTTAGTCAGTATATCAACTAATTATTTTTTGTCTCTAAAATTAGTTTCTATTTCATGATTTTCTTTTCTTGTAATATATATATATATATATATATATATATAATTAGAGTTTCGATAGTTGAATTAAACTTAAAATAAAGGTGAACATGGTAGTTATATAATTTTATTACTTCTTTTCTAAATTCAATATCATAACTATTGTTAATGTTCATTCCCTTTTTTTCTTCATAATAAAAAGTTATTATAGCTTACACTGTATTTATAATGCACATGCGATTGTCAAGAATATATATGAAAATTATTTTTTAAGGAATGTGAAGAATCTCAAAAAAAGTAAGTTGTCTCTTCCTAACAAATTTTGTCTTTATACACCGTAAGAATTTGAACCTTCAACTACTTTGATTAAAAAAATCAGAGTTTTTTTTTATACAATTAAAAAAAAATTAAAGTTTAAATTTGGAGTTAAGTTTAAAACTAACGAAATACATTTAAAAATAAGGATGGTTTAATGAATTATTTAGATTTCAATTTTACACTTAATTTTACTTTTTCTAAATCGTAAATCCTAAATCTTAAATTAAATAATTTCAATCATACAAAAAATCATAAAAAAAGTAAGGACTCTGAGCATGTTTAAATATTTTTTTTCGTAGGAAGAATAAAAGTGTAGTGCTAGTAATCATATTATTGAATTTTTAATGAGATATATGCTTACATTAGTATTAAGATTAAGATGTAAATTTTAAGTTTAATTTAATTTTATAAATTTATTTATAAAATGAAATTTATATTATAAAATATATTAATCTTTATTTGATATAGAATTTTTAATAATTATAAAAAGAACAGCTTATGAAAATTCTAAATATAATATTTTGGAGGATATACCGCCACAACAGGAGGGAATTGGAAGCAATTTTCCTAAACTCAAATTCTTAATTAATAAGAAGGATGAAGAAACGTACCAAAATTCACAATTTAGGCTAAAAAAAAGTCATAAATTGGGTCCACCAAAGTGGGAGGGAAAGGAAAAAAATAGTAACTTCATGTTGTTAACAACCTAATTCTCGAACTTTTTCCTACTCTTTAATATTATATATTTTCTTACTTTTGTATCAATATAATTCTTTCATTTTAACTATAATTTAGCTTCTTTTTATATGGTTTTATAAATAATTAACTTTTTTATTTTATTTAGTTTTTCGATTATTGAATTAACTGATTAGGGTTCTTGTTAATTTAGATTCTTACTCACTAGATTCAGACTATCACTTTGGATCTTCATCAATTCTCGACTAGCGATATAAATTCATTTTCAATTAGATTTGTATACTTACAATAAACTTTGATGATAAAGTTAAAATCAATGTATTTATTATCAGATAAAAAGACTCTATTTACTTATTAAACAGACAGTGTTCATAGTTAAATTTTAATTTGATTGAACTTTTATTACAATTACTAAATTTACTAAATATATTTTTAAAATTTTGACTTATTGGACTTTGATAAGTCTTTCTTTCGTAAACAGAAAATATTAAAATTATATAAACATAAAACAAATTAAATTGTAAGTTATTGAAGTAAATATATATATATATATATATATATATATATATATATATATAACTTTGAAATGAAATATTATGTGAAGCAATTAATCAAATGTATGAGTAAGTAGGAGGTGTTGGAAGGAGGCATGTGAGTGAGTTTGGGGGTTGTTGGCAGCATCACATCCAACAGCAAAAGCTGGTGAACAAGTTTCTTCATTATTTTTTATATTTTTATAAAGAATTTTATTGAAAGCGATCAATTCTATTTTAATTAAATATTTTCAAATTAATAAACAAAACAGTGTTAGGTTAGGTTACTTCTGTAATAATGTCTCACTTATCTACTTAATTAAGTGACACCTTTCTCAGAAAACATCACATGCTCCATTAATATTATTTTAAAACTATATTTATTGTTGAATAGTTAAACAAAATATTACATAATATAAAAAAAAGTAATTTAGTAAATGAGGCTCGGACACTTCTCCAAAATGGGTGTATCCGTGTCAGACATCGGTATCGACACTCGTAAGACACTCATCGGTAAAGTGTTCAATTTCAAAAATATTTGTTTGATTTTTGAAAATTTTAGCACGGTTTTAACATAATTTTAAAAGGTATAAATACAATAATTTTATAAAAATTATTATGATTAAAAATAAGAAACAAATTCTTTTGAACCAGTGGTGAAAAATATCTTTCTATAATATATAGTATATAGATCCGTGTCTTCGTGTTCTACATTTTAAAATTATACGTATCACCGTATTTGTATATGTACTAGTTTAGTATTAAATAATATATAATTATTTTAATTAAATTAAATTAATAGTCTCAAATGTTCAATTTCCACGGTCGCTGATGACGGCAGCAGAACCTGACTTGAGGAAGTTGTCTTCTCAAGAGGGCCCACGTAGTTCCTCGGAAACAACAATAAAAGTAATTACAATTTTTTTTTATTTTTTATTTAATTAGTATTATAAAAGTTGAAAAAATGGAGATAATAGGAAATGATAAAAAACAAAATTTAATTGTTATTATGTATGAATAAAAAGCAGTGTACACTTGTAATAATTAATTTATAAAGAAGATCTGTGATGAAAGAGAAGTAAACGTTTTCACACGTACAAAGCGGCAAGGCACGTGAGTTTCTAGATGTTTGACAAAATTTCAAACACTTGTGTTTCTTCTCTGTCATGTCAGCGTTCAAATCGAAACTGGTTTCGCATTTGCATGCTTCTCTCCACATTTATTCTCCTTTTTCTTTTTTATTTTCTTCAAAGTAGACTTTCAAAAAGCTTCTCTAATTCTAATGCCACCCCCGCATAGTCAAAAACCAACGCTTCTTCCACCAAACAACACACAAAAAACTGATCTTTCTCACTGTTCTTCATTTCGGATTTGGGTAAGGTTGCTTGCACCTACTCCTTAAACTTTCCAACAACGCTGTCTCTGTCTCTGTCTTTCGCTTCTACCTGTCTCTGCCTTTTCAATCCTTATCTATTCTTCGGTTTTCCTCTGTTCCTTCTCTCTGTTTCTTTTTTTCTCTTTCATGGGTGTCTCCTTCTGCTGTACGTGCTTCAGTCGCGTTCCTTCTCTTTCACTCTTCAATTTCCACAGATCAACTTTCCCACCTGCAGATACTATCTGATTTCTGTTTCTGTTCAAAAGGGCATGCATGCATATTAAAAAAATACAACCTTTAAAAACATACATGGGTGTTGTTCTGATTTTTTTTTATGAGATCTTTTAGATATGTTGTTTGTGTTCTGCTGAGGATTTGGTTTTCCCTATTGATTAGGATTTTAATTCGACATATTTGCATGAGGTGTGGTTAATTGAGTTTTGATTGGTGGATGGAACAGTCACAGTGCGATCGGTTGATACGAAAGGTGAGGCAGAGGAGACTCGGAAGGAGATGGCTCAGAACAGAAGAGTTATACAAGATTGTGTTTATGCTCCTAATCCCTACCATGAATGCACCGAGGCTTGCTTGCAAAGGATCAAGGAAACTAAGCCTGGCAAGTCAACTAAGAATAAAAAGAGTTCTGGTCAGTTTTTTATTCTCCTGTTTCCTCAACTTTTCTCATCAACTGCTGTGTTTTGGGCTTCAATCTGATCTTTTTTCAAATAGATATAACTTGCACAAGTTTTGGAATTTGGCTTGTGGCATTCTTTTTAACAATTTTTTTTAAAAAATCACTTCTCTTGTCTCATCCAGTGAACTGTTTTGTTTGGATGATGTCCCCTTTACTCTCACCTATAAAAAAAGGATCCTGATTCTGGTCAAGGTTTTAAATTGTAGTCTCCATCATGTTTTTTCACCTCATTTCGCCTCTATGGTGATGAAGGGTGAAGAAAAGGAGAAGAAAGAATGAGATTTATCTTGATTTTGGCATAGTATCCTTGATCATATCGTGGAGCACACATCCTTGATCATAGTATCCTTGTTCCTTGCATTCTGTTTCCCGTTCATTGATACATTCAACAACTCAAAACCGTCTGATACTCATGTTTTATTTCTTGCTCCCTTTATGGGCATTTGTGATTGTTTGCTGAGGCTGTTTTGACTTGTTTATATGCATCAACTTTGTTTGAAACCTTATACTGAGTGTGCAAAAAATCAATAGCTTTAAAAATTTAACTTAAGTACATTGATAGTGTAAAAGTTGTTTATATTTGTAGAACACTTCAATTTAAGCAGTATATATTTGAGAGTGCCCAGTTGCCAATGTCTTCCTTTTTTTTTCCGTAGATTATCGCAGAAGTGTTACAGATGGTGAACTTGGCAAAAAGGTGAATGAAGGAAAACGCAGACCCTCCTCAGGTTGCCCTAAAGCATCTAATCCGTACCATGTCTGTGATGATTACTGCCAAAAAAGAATGTCTGGGGCAGATCCAGGTTTTCCTCCATTTCTTATCTGCCATTTAAGGATTTCTGTAACATAAATTTTGGTGAAAATTTTCTCATTTTAATCTGTTAAGTAGCTTGTAAATTGTGTCTTGTGTTGAATTTCTGTGCTCAGATAATTTTAAAGCAGGATTTGTCCATTTATCTTATTTAAACCCTAAATCCTAAACTCTAAAAAATTGTATCTTACATACACTCCATATGAAAAGAGTTGCAATTTCACTTTTTACAATTTAAATATTACACAGTCCATTGTATGAACCTGCACTATATGTGTAATTGGTGTGTGTGTCTAGTTCAGAAATATATAGTTAATGCCATTCATGCTATAAGGATAATATAGACATTGATTACATATTATAATATGAAATGGACCACTCCCTTCAGTCCACCATCATATTATTTATATATGATTCAACTTTGAATGGTTGTTAAGAAAATCACTAGCTTCCTTGCAATGTTTGCCTGCTGAATTTGTTTGACTAGTCAAAGGTTGTTAAACAGATCATGGTGTACCTTTGGTCTTCCACTTTCAATATGTTTCTTACTGCTATTCCGAGTTCTCTTAAATCGCAGGTACCATGTCATTAAACTTCGACACGAGAAAGAAGGTTGGTTATAATAAGCCAGAACTCCCAGTTCTTGACAGTGTTCCACCCTCAAAAATTGGTGCTATTTATCTATCTGATGCTTCATCACCATTATCAAGTTATTCTGAACAGACAAAGGGGGAGCCAAAAAGCAGCGAGCTAATACCGGTTTCTGGAGAAATACATGTCATGGTAGTGGCCTCTCTTTTCTCCTTTTTGGTCAAACCTCACATTTCTTCAGTCAAAATTTCTCTCTATTTTATGGCCTAATACAACAAGCAAACCAAATAAGCATATAGTTGACTTGTCTCTTGTCCTTGTTTCTTTGAAAGCCTACCAACAACAAGGTCCAATCAAAGCAGAATGGGGACAAAAATGCCTCACCAAAAGTTGTTCCAATCACCTCTGTTGATGACATGGGAGGTATTAGATGATAAAAATGATCTCATAATATTTTAGTTTTTCAGTTGTAATTACCTTACATCAGTTTTAACTGTTTTATCATCTAATAGGAGCATTTACTAAATCAGAAGGTGGGTCCATGAAATTTTGCTTCTCTGGGAATGAAGACAGTGATGGCGAGGAGACCGAGTCCGTGGTTTCGGAGGCACGTGTACCGGTCGGAAAGTACCATGTGAAAGAAAGCTTTGCTCCCATTCTGAGATCCATCTTTGAAAAGTATGGAGATATTGGAGCAAGCTGCCACTTGGAATCAGTTGTGATGCGATCATATTATGTGGAGTGTGTGTGCTTTGTGGTCCAAGAGCTGCAATCTACCCCAATGATTGAGTTGACAAAGTCTAAAATCAAGGAACTGTTGGCCATTATTAAGGATGTGGAATCTGCGCAGCTTCGTGTGGCGTGGTTGCGCAGCATAGTTGATGAAATTGGTGAAAGCATTGAACACATGGATGAACACCACATAGCAGAAATGGCAAAGGCTAACTCTGACCGTGAAGTGGAAACACTGAACAAAGAGCTAGAATCAAACTTGGAAAGTTTGGCTCAGAAAGAACAAGAGGTAACTGATATCAGAACAAAAATTGAAGAGATCAGAAAGCGATTGGGCGAGCTTGAGCTCAAGTCTTCTCATTTGAACAAGAACATCTTGTTACTCAAATCCAAGGTTGATAATTTAGATAGCAAATCCTTGCTAGATGAACTAGTGTAACCAAACCGTTTACCCAAATTTCTCTTTCAATTTCCTCCACAGAGTTATGATGATATTGCTTAAATTGTAGAATATGAAACTGAATAAACCCATGAAGTAAGTATATGTTTAAGCTAGGCAAGGTTTGATATGATCACATATTGCACTCACAAGTGCACATTTTTAAGCTGTACTTCCATTTATTTTTACTTTATCTAAATATCCCAAAATCATTACCTCCTCAATGAGGAGATCAATTCCTTCGTGAGCGTTCATGCACGTGACTATATATTAGCGTTCGTTCGTTCGATCTATTTTCACTGTTTTCTTTTTAGCACTTTACTTTTGTTTTTTCTGTGTTTTTTTTTATATATAATATAAACTTTTCAAAGAATTCTGAAAGATTCTTTTGAGGAATTTCAGACTAGATTTCCCTACACTTTTCAATCAATTTCTGAAAAGTATTTTAGGAATTTGTAGATGTTATGAATATATACAAATTTGTTTACCACTAGCATTCAATGGAAGAGTCATTATTAGAGGTTTTAATTTTCCCTTTGTAAATATCATTTTACCACTTTATTTATTATTTTTTCCTTTTTATCCGTATTTTTTATTTTTATATAATTATATTTAATAGCAAAATTGAATAAATAATATTATTATTCACACATTACATTTATATTATTAGTAAAAGTGAAAAAAAAAATACAAAACAATTATTAGTGTATAGTAAAGTAATGCTCTTATACCATTTACCTTTTCCACTTTCTCCTTCACCATTACTTGAATGAAGTTCCTTGAACCAAAAGTTTGGTCTTCTCACATTTCCCAAAGTGATTACAAAATAATAATATCAAAATATGTAAGAACACACAATTCTCAAATTATTATTCACACATTACACTTATATTTATTAAAATTTTTGAAGTGTTTGAAAAGACTTTAGGGTTTGAAAATTTGAAAATTTTAAAAATTTTAATAAAATATCTATAAAAAATAATTGATAGAGTAGCTACATAAATTTATTTTTGAATTCAAATAAATTAATTGATAGGGTAGTTACAGAACAATTTTTTTGAATTTAAACAAAATAATTAAAAAAACAGTTAAGAAGTAATTATAAACATTTTTAAAATTAAAATAAAATAATCAAGAGTAGTTGATAGAGGAGTTGAGAGATAAAACAATTTTAAATTTTAAATTTCAAATTTTAAATTTTAGAATAGATGAAAAAAAATATAGCGTAAATGAAAAATATCTTTTGAAAATATTAAGTTTTAAATTTAAACTCTTTGAAATATAAAATTTAAATTCTTCACAAAATAATAAATAAAATAAAATATAAAGATAAAGATAAAATTTAAATAAAATAAAATGGTAGTTAAGAGGGGATATATATATAGGTATAGATTTATATTTTTTAAATTTAAATTTGAAAAATATAAATAAAGATAAAAGAAATAGTTTTAGACAGTAGAATAATTTTACTGGTTAGAAAGCAACTTGAGGTGATTTTTAGGAGAATCAAATCAAGAATAATAGCCAAATAATCGAAATAAAATCAGGAATAATAGCAAAATCTATCCACAATACTATTTTTATTTTTTTTTATTCCCTAGAACATTGCATTAGAGAATAACACAAACCCTAATCCCAAACACTTTTTAAGAGAAAGAAAAACAGATAAATTACCAATCTTTTGGGTGCGGGATTGAATTGCCACAGATAAAATCCTCAAATCCGATTCCCATTCCCAACTCTTCTTCTTCTGTAGTTGAGGTTCGTATCTCTCTTCCCTTAGGTTTAATGTTTTTCTGCGAAGTGCGAATTCAACATTAAGCAACAACAGATTCTTCTATTTCGATTTTCACCAGTAATCTATGTTCTTTCAATTCCAATTTCTGTTTGCGCTACTTGTTGCTTTCAATTTTTGACATAAGAGGTTTCATAAGGGTTTTGACACGAACGTGTTTGCTTGCTATGCGTAACTCAGCAGATCAGGGGATAAATTCTGTGGACGACATGTCCGGAGAACGAGCAGTGCATCCCGATTGCCGGAATGCAAGTAACCCTTTTCATGAATGTAGTGATTACTGTTTTAGAGTAATAGCTGAAGCCAAAATTAGGTCGCAACAACGACAACAATCTGGTTAGTTTTTCTCTCTATTAATTGTATAGTTATCTATTGATTTGATTATGTTTACATCTAAATTCCTCTGTGGATCATTGTTCTTCCGTAAATGGTCACTGTGGTAGGTAAGTTGATGACTAAGATTACAGAACTTTTGTTGTTTAATTATGTTTTTTTTTTCGTAACTGAAAAGAATGTTGTATGATACTAGTGCTAGGTTTAATTATCCTTATTTACATATCGTTTTCCATGTCTATCAGAAGTTGGACAAGCTAGTGGTGGAAGTGACTCTAAGCAAGACATCCCTGATGAGAAACACGCGGATGAGGAAATACATGATGGCAGACCCATTTTTGAAGAAAATACCGAGAGTGATTCCGACCAGCCTGATGCACAGGAACCAGAGCAAGTAGAGGTTGACTACACAAAACTTTCTGGGAGGCAGAAAAAGTGGATGGAGTTGAGAGCCAAGATGGTAATAGGGTGAAAACTCCCTTATTTAAAATTTAAACAATTTATTTATTTCAAGAAAGCCTTAGATAGTTGTTTTGTTTTCCTTGAAGCACGAAGCAAAAAAACGTAATCAAATTGAAATAGCTGCTGAAAAGAAGAGGATGGAAGCTCCAACCGAGTCTAGGGGTGTTTCGAAACAGAAGTGGCTTGAGGATAGGAAGAAAAAGATTGGAAAACTTCTTGATGCAAATGGACTGGATATGACAAAGGCATTTATGCTTGACACACAGGAGGCAGCAGAAGTAAAATACAAGAAATGGGAGAAGGATCCTGCTCCATTCGGATGGGATGGTAAGCAGTATGTTATTTTGTATAAATTCAGATTGTTGTGCTCTTCTGTTAGTGTGTAAGCTTCAATGCAGTTCCAAAAAAATTCAGATTGTTGTTGTTATTCTATTGTTACAATGTTCATAAAGTACTTTTTAGACAGAAAAACTCAGCAAAATATTTGTGTAGATGTTTTTTAAAACACTACTCCTACATATAATTTTGGATATTTACATTCTTGTTTTTTGAGATCTAAGGAGAATTCTATCTTACGAGATATAGATGTCTTCTTATCGCTGTGTGTGTAATTGATTGAAAAATTATCCCAGGGAAATTTCTGTGTTCTAGAAGAGTAGTGATTGAAGCTAATAATATTTTATTTTATCAGTCTTCAACCAGAAGTCGCTGTACAATGCATACAAAAAGCGGACAAAGAATGTTGAAGTCGATGTAGAAGAATATAATAGAATGAAAGAAGCTGATCTTGAGTTCTACCGTGATGCTTCTAGTCTCCAGTATGGAAAGGTGCACTACCAAAACAATGACATGTTTTTTCAATTCTTTTGCATTCCATCACCATTCATTCTTTTTGTGACTAGTGGTCTTTCCTTTCATTTTAGGCACCAAAAATTTCAGAGCAGAAGGTTGACAGGATGGTACAGGAGCTAAAGGATAGGGAAGAGAAGCGCAAGTCATTTAGCAGGAGAAGACGGTTTCATGAAGAGAAAGATATCGACTCAATCAATGACCGTAATGAGCATTTCAACAAGAAGATTGAGCGAGCCTTTGGTAAATACACGCTGGAGATTAAAAATAATCTTGAGCGAGGAACTGCATTGCCTGACTAAAAATGTAGTGAATTCAAAAATGTTCTGATACTGACAAGTTTCAATGGTGGATTGTACTTTTTAGAGTGCCTTTTGATCATGTAATATTATAGCCTGATACTGTGCAATGCACATCTGGAGTCATTTTGAACTTCAATTAGTACATGCTTGCTTGGGACCTGCGTTCTTCTTAGTGATACCCAGTTTCTAAAGAGAAATTATACCTCCTCACATATATTGCCTGAGTGTTTGTTTGGGGTTAGGTATCTTCCTCCATACTTTCTGTTGGGATCATTTATGTTTTGAACGAATGAGATGGATTGGAATTACATAATGAAATTTTATTAGGTTATGTTGTATGGATTACTTAGTTTATAATCTAATGAAGTTTAAAGTTACTAGACTCGGACACGGTTTTTTAAACACCTGTATCGGACACTAACATTCGTAAGACACTAATAGAACATGTATCGGTGAGATATCTAATTTAAAAAATATTTGTTGAATTTATGATAACATGGTTTTAATACATTTTAAAAAAGAGAAATACATTGATTTTCAAAGGACTCAAATTTATTGTATAAATTTTTAATATAATTATAAAAATAAAGAATAATTTTTTTTGAATCAACCATAAGATATTTTTACTAATAAAAATTAACATATTTATTTTCGTGTTCTACATTTTAAAAATTATTTGTATTTTCGTATTTGTGTGTTAGTGTTTATATTAAAAAGAAATATAAATATCTATGTCTAATAAAATTGGCTTAATTCCCTATCTAGCACCATTTATACTTTTATTTCCCTATCTAGCACCCTTTTATTTTTTATTTCCTTATCTAGCACCATTTCATAAATAAATAAATAATAAATTATATATTTTTTTGATAATTTTAATTTTGAATACATTAAAAAATAAGTATTTTTAATGTTTAAAATAGTTAGAAATATAATTAATGAATAAAGAAATGAGTT
>Ga0123342_1005304_pt1 | contig 18828 bp, 7 predicted proteins | sample Turbeawhitnodule_FD_89960 | JGI IMG/M metagenome (GOLD analysis project Ga0123342, IMG submission 89960) | Root nodule microbial communities of legume samples collected from Mexico - Turtle bean Mexico white nodule | ecosystem: Host-associated > Plants > Roots > Nodule | place: Mexico: Nepantla...
CAGGTGAAGCATGATTGTTATTGTTACTCCTCTTCTTAGATCCCATGTTTATGGCATTGGACATGTTCTGCAGTTTGGCTTGTGACAGCAACATTCTGCAAGTTCTGTTCTGTTGGATTCGACATCATTCAAAGTAAGTATTTGATAAAACTGAGGTTTTTTTTATGGCAGGGATTGTGTGCAGTGTATGCGTATTTATGGTACCTTTGTTAATAGAATATATTTAAGCAAGTTCTGATCAGATAGATTAGGTTAATTATGATATAATATAAATACATAAAATAGTTAGGTTTAATCTAAAAACCTCACTAACCGTGTTTAAGGAAGGAGGAAGAGGTACTTTTCTTCTCTTTGTTTCACTGATTTTAAAAATGAGAGAATGAACGAGGAGACTTACGAGAGTCAAAGTGTTTCTTCAATCTTTACATGAATGTTGTGTTTGGATTGAGAAAGAAATCTTTCAAGAGGAAAAATAGCGGATTTGTAAGAATTGGAGAGATGTGTGAAAAATATTTCAGGTTCTTTGAACTTAAGGATCAAAGGATGATAGTGTGAATTTCTAAAAAAGTTTAAGATTTTGTAAGTAATGTAATAATTGGAAAAGAATTTAAAAATTATTTTAAAGATATAAAATATAAATTTATTCTTGTTATTAAAAAATATTTAAATAATAAATTATGATATATATTTTTTTTATGTAGATTTAAATTAATTAATTTTTTCTTATATATAATATCTCTGATTTTCCCAACTATAAGATATTGTATTGATTTAAAAAAGGAAATGTGGATTCATGAAAAAGTTATAAACTAAAAAAATATCCATAATCTACAACTGTTAATAAAAATATACTGAAAATCAAATTTTATTATTATTTTTGGCATATATAATTTTTCAATAAAGTTATTTAGGTAGAATAATTGATTTTTGTGTACATATGAGATGACTGCAGAAAATTGATTGAGATCAGTATTATAAATTTTAGATTCTAATTTCTTGTAATTTCATTATTTTTTCTTTTTCCCAGAAATATTATATTTTACTTAAAATATATATGTAATATTAAAAATAAATTAACTAGTATTAAATCAATAAACTTTGAACTAATAATTTGTTTATTAATTTAAAAAACATAAACTTTTCGGGTCAAAACCGGGTTCAGTCCAGCCCATATAAACTACAGCATTTATTTAGGACATGTTTTTCACCATATTAATTTTAACCTGCACTCTATAATATAGATACGGATACGGACACGATACGGATATAGATACATATGCGGACACGATACGGATACAGATACGGACATGGAGATACGTAAAATTTTTAAAATGTAGGACACGGAGATAAAAATCTATATATTATATAATTTTAAATTATATAAATTGAAAATAAATATTTATGTGCAAAAGTATGTTTCAGATTCTTTTGGGAGCAGAAAGATATTTTTCATGACTGATTCAAAAGAATTTGTTCCTTATTTTTATAATCATAATAAAAATTTATACAATAAATTTGAGTTTTTAGAAAATTGTTGTATTTATACCTTTTAAAATTCTGTTAGAACCGTGTTAGAATTTTTAAAAATCCAACAAATATTTTTTGAATTGAACATTTCACCGATAAGTGTCATACGAGTGTTGTACGAGTGTCGACACCGATACGTGTGTCTGACACAGATACGCCCATTTAAGAGAAGTGTCCGAACCTCATATGTACGTCTTTTAAAATTTCTAAAACTATCTTTTATTTCAAGTTTAAAAATTTAAAATTTAAAAATCAAAATTTCAATTTCAGAAAAAGAAAATGTAAAATACAAAAAGTAAATTATGAAAAAAAATAAATTCATAACACATAATCTAAAAGTGTATTTTGAAATAAAAAATGTATTCCAAACATTTAAGTTTAAAATATAAAATATAAAAATATAAAAAAATTCAAAATTTAAAAATTTAAAAATATATTTTAGAAATTCAAATTTCGAGAACAAAATCTGAAAAGGTAAAAATTTCTCGAACTTAAAAATGTATTTTAGAAATTTAAATCTAAAAATATATTTTGAAAAAAGAAATCTGAAAATATTTTTTTATTCATATCCTCCTTTTTTGTTTAAAGTTATTTATGTCATTTCATAAGAACGTCTTTATCATTTTACAAAAACATTTTTTATTTTTTTATTTATTTTGATAACATATTGACTGAAGGTTTAAATTGTTATATTTCAGGAGAATTTGCCTTTTATTTGGCACTGCTGAGGAAACAGTTGCAATGGCTAACATGGTCTTTGTTGGTGTTAAGGTTGCTGCTGTTCCTCTAGCACCATTTCCCATTACAGGCAAAAATCTCACTTCCAGTTTCACCCATAAGAAACACTTACTTCTTCTGAATTGCTCCCAAACCAATAACAGAACAACCTCTTTCTCCTCTTCCTTCTCATCATCACCCCTCACAAGCAGGGGTGGTTGTTGTGTGTTGGGTTGTCTCCCTCCAGCTTCCTCTGAATCCTCAACGCCATCATCTTCCACTGCTAAGCCCTCTTCCCCTTTCCCTTCAATCAAGCTTTATGTCAGTGGTTAGTTACTCTTACCCTTCTCCTTTTGTTACACTTTTTGTTTTTCTTATCCAAATTGATGTTAGAGGAATAAAGTTTCCAGCTTTTTTTTGGGTCTTCCGCCATTGGGTGCTGGTGTCAGTGAATAACAACAGTTTTATCTGTTGTTACTAGTGGAAAATTTGAATGAAAAAGGGTTTTACTTTACTTTTTGAATGAGAGGTAGGTTGATTGTGGAGAATGCTTCCCTTATTTCATTGAAAAAGGATGAATTTTTAGCATTGGAAACATTCAGAATGTTGTCTAGTGGCTACAATGGTGGTGCAATCAATATTTAACTGATATCTGAGATTAGGAGGAAAGGGACAGTGCTATGGATTTGATCTGCGGAAGAATTACTGCGGATTTGATTTTGAGCATAATTCAGTATGTGCTCTTTAAAATGTTTTGCTATGCAGAAGAGTTTCATGTAATGGTGGAAGAAGGTGACCGGTATCTCTAGCTTCCATTCAGTATCCACACCTTATCGTTTAATTTTATGGATGAAGAAAGAGGAATGATGTTAAGAGACAATTTATATGAAATCTTCTACTAGAATAATATTTGTTGGTTTCAACTGTTAACTGCTTTATGTGTCTATTTAATTATCTTTAGTTCTTTGTATAAGTTTTTAAATGCGGTTCCTGTCTAGCAAAAATGCTTTTTCATCTTGCAACCAACATAAAACTAGGCATTTTGTTGGAACCTTTTGCAAATTATGTAAGCGTTTCATCTGTAGGGCACCTTGATGTCCCTCATATACTACCTGTGATTAATCTTGATTCAATAGTCATTTCCCATATTTTGCTAAAGTCTACAGATTGTATCCCCTACTTTTTATGCATATATTTTTAGAATGAATTCTTGCTATTTCTTGTGAATTTCTTTGATATTTGATTAGTCATATGTATATTTTTGGACAACAACTTTATAAATGTTATTTCTTGTTCTTTTCAGGGTTATCATTTCGTACCACTGAAGAAAGTTTGCGAAATGCTTTTAAGAATTTTGGTCAACTCGTGGAAGGTAGGAAAATGATGATATTTTCCTTTGTCAATCATGTTTTTTTTACTAAAATTTAGGGTATAGTATCTGTTAGTCATTTGCCAGTTCTTATCAATTTGTTGGTAACACTTTCTACAAAAATATTTGCTTAACTTTACGACAGTCAAGCTGGTGATGGATAGAATTGCAAATAGACCAAGAGGGTTTGCTTTTCTTCGTTATGCAACTGAAGAAGAATCTCAGAAGGCTATTGAGGGAATGCACGGAAAGGTATGATTTTGTTGTGTCCTATGGTGTTCTTATTTTTGAAAGATCAGATACATAAATGGCTGTTTATCTTGTTCAAGAGAGTAATTTGGATGGGAGAGGAAGATTTGTGTTTTATGGGAGGACTTCCTCTGGTTTGCGAACTATTAAGTAATTTAGAGTTTGCTAAGTGAATAGTAGACATCATTTGCTGAATTTCCTATTTGGAATCACATGTCGACACGCTTATATAGAACACACAAATTGAACATAATCAATCACCTGAGGTAATCCTAAATCCTTGCATTATGTTCTATATCTGTACAATGCCATTTAGTTTATTGCCGTTGTTAAATTGTTGTCGTTTTCCGTGTTAATTCATTGACTATATTCTATAATGCCTCCTAGGCTTATCTTGGCCACAATGGTGGATTTTAAATTTTTTAAAGTGAATGAATTAGAATATAACCATGATTGCATATATGTATCAAACTAATCAAGAAACTAGATTGAGCTTTCCCAGTGAGAAGAGAGTCAAAGCAGCATTGTTTATGAAACTGAGTGAGATCAGTCCACTATTTTTGAAGCATGTTTTGTTTAAGTGTGAAGATTTGTAAGTCGGAAAACTCAAGATACTATTCACTGTGAAACTGTCAAAGGATCACTAGAAGACCTGATCTGGAACTATTGTGCTCCCTCCCTCTGATTGAGGGTCTAAATTGTTGTATTATCTTGTTCTTAGGCTTAAAATTTGAATGTCAGTTATTCATTTTTTTTTCCCTATTTGCTATCTTTAATTAACAGAGAAAAGTTTTAAACTATGTTGGATACTGACAAGAAAGAAACCACTGTTTCAGTTCTTGGATGGTAGGGTCATATTTGTGGAAATTGCCAAACCGAGATCAGAGCTACCACAGCGCCACAGGGAAGGCACAAGATTGTAATACGAAGATCCAAAGTTTGTTCATTTTGGCGTGCAATAGGAAGAACCATTGTAGCAAGTGTACTTGCTCCCTTCTTTATTACCCCCCACTAACTCTGAGGCTGCATGGAACTCATTTAAACACCGTCATATTTGATTAGTAATGAATTTTAATCATAATTATACCATGTACGATGAAGTTATAAAACGTGTTGCTTATGTTTCAAGTATTGGCTTTAACACTTGACAAGAGTATGAATTGATTTAAATACCATCACTTTTTCGATCAAATGAATGAATGGATAACATTGTATGGAACTGAACTACTTCAGTATTTGCAGACCAATCGTTGACCAAAGAATGTTTAATATTTCACTCAAGTAATCAGCTTAAAAGACGGAACAGGTACAGCACTGTAAATTCAACAATGAAGAAACAATGTTTATAATCTATGATTAAAAAGAATGATACAGAAAGAAAATCCGAAATACATAAGGCTCTTTTAAGCTTAATACATGGACACACAATATCCTTATGTCAGATGAAATAATATATGATGTTTAGTGAGCTGCGATGCTTGTCCAAGCTTCCCTGGTACACCCTCGTCACTGATGTGTGTAACATGCAACTACAAAGACAAATGCAAATAGTACAAATAAACTAACTTATAGACTTGCTGCTATGTGTCTATTTGGTTAAAGTAACTGTAACACGATACAAGCCAGAAGAAATGATGCCACCAGCCCCCGCACGAATTATTGGACATGAAATGTTTTAACGTGGAAGATGTTGGAAAAAATAATTGGAAATTAGATGCTGGTCAATTAGATCACAGCTACCTAAATAAGGTCCTTATTTCTCAATTTTTTTTTCTAATACCATGATTATGAATCTTGTAAAAATGGAAGGGAAGGCTATGAGCACACACGAGCTCGTTGCCCATCCCTCTCTTCCATGGCCGCAATTAATGAATTTCCTTCTCTTTCAGCTAAACATCTTTTATATGGAACAAACCCTTTTGCAGGCTTCTGGGGTGCAGCTCCTTCCCCTTGATATTTTTGACACTTAGAATCAACAGCATCTGAGTTCTTGCCTTGGTTATCGATGTCACAAACTGATTCAGTGTTGGAACCAGTGCAACAACTTTCCTCCTCTCTTGCTCTTACTTTCAAAGAGGGCCTAAGAGGCATGGGATTTAGGATCTGATTGCATGGAGTGACGCAGAAAGCTGGAAGGCCTTGGTACAAACTCCACTGTGGAAAAGATGCATCAGGTGCACATTCACTGAGGCACATGTTCTCCTTCGGTGGCTCTTCCCTGCGGTCAGCTCCCTCAGAATCAGGTGTTATGGGACAGTTGCCACCAACCAAGCCTAGAGATAATTGTGTATCTACTTGCTCGGTTGATTGGCCAGGCTTCTCATTCTCAACATCATCCACTTCATCAGACTTCACAGTTATTGCCTTACCATTATCATCAATGTTCTGCAACTTCTGATTATCTATCATAGAGACTGTTCTTCCGAAAAGCTTAATACTAGTGGTTTGTGGCATATTGGTAGAATCTTCTATAACATATTCGGTTTCCTTGGAACTAAACTCGGGCTTCTGCAGTAACACCAGAGAGTTTGAAAATTAGTTAAACCTTGACCACAATATTTGAACAAGCTTATCCAAAAAGAACTTTTAGGAGAACAAATTATAAAGGAAAAAACTATATGTGAGAATTTCTGTAATGTAATTTCAGAAGTTAAAAAAAAATCTTGTTATTTTTCTATCTTAAAAGTTCTTGTGGAGTCGCTGGTCTTTCAAAAGACAAAGCACAGAAATCAAGAAGCTTATCATACCATGCAGACGTTTGGGTTAGAAACAATGGATAAAGGAACTGAAGCTGGAGATCCTTTCTCTTCCTCCTCAGATGCTTTGGATGTCATACAATCATTTTCCTTTTCAACAGGTGACAAGCTGACAGAGTGAATATCAGTGGTGCAAGAGTTTGGTGAAAGGCATCTGTTATTCTGCTCTGAAAATGCAGACCCAAATGCTTCCGAACCAACCGTAGATAGCACAGAAGTCGGAGATGGGGTGTCTTTCTCTGCAACCAACAGGTTCGTGGATTGAGATGTTTCTGTTTCATTAGGTGTGGTGTGTCCTTTGAAAGCATCAAGTGATTTACGGGGATATGGATGGAGGGGTTTTCTCTTAGGTCGAGGAGGAGGTATGTTAATTGGCTGTACAGAACTCTCAGCACTGCCCTCAGATTCCCTAACAACCTGAAACCATGTAGAGTGTGATGCTTGAGAACACCGAACTCAACAAATTCATCCAACTTCAAACTCTATCAAATTGAAAATTATCAAATTTCTTTCCCTTACAGTAGAAATAGGCCTATGGAACAATCAAAATCTAATTATATGTTAATAGCCTACATGCTCCCAGTAGAAATTATTTACTGAAATAATAATATTAACCTTAGAAAAAAACTTTTGAGCATGGCTTCGAATCTGAACAGCTGTTTTGGTACCTATATGCTCTGCATGAAGAGAAAATGACTTTCATCTGAAATGAAGACAAAATGAAAAAGCTAATGTTTCAGATGAATAACTCGGGACAAAGAGTTTACCTTCAATTTGGCGCCACCCTCGACCGTACAATTTCAAAGCTTCAAGGAACTTTTGATGCTCTTCCTCTGTCCACTTCTCCCTCTGTTTAGTAATGGTGTATGGTTTCCTAACCTGATGAAAATTGAAATAAGTTTTAGAAATCAAAACTAGAAGTGGAACAAAAAGGTCTCCATTAAAAGGAATACTTTAGTATGTAAAGTAAAGCAACCTTGGGAGTGTGGCTGTTTCCAACAGAAGCAACAGTTTCAGATTGTTTTCCACCATTTGAATGGCAGTAACTAGCTGAGCCAGATATTGTTGATCTAGTGCTTTCTATTTGATCCTACATTAATAGTAGTTGATGAATTGATAAGTTCCCCGATCGAAAAAATGGGAATAAAGGAATAAGAAATAGATAATTTCATCATGAAAGAACTGATGCTCACTATAACATATTTCAGTTCCTTTTAAGAAATAAAGTCACTGGATGAATTCATAATAAAATTCTCTTTTTTCCTATTAAAAGAGGACAAAAGTCTCCACAAGATTGAATGCAAGAGGATTGAGACCAGCTTCCAAAAAAGCAGCAGCATATCATATAGAGTATAAAAGAGCTGACTTGTCATCTTTTCCAAAAACACATGCTAACCAATTCAACTATACTCAAACCAAACCAAATATTAATTTACATTCTAGTGAAAACACTGCCAATAATGTCATGTGAAAATAATCAGCTGAAGCCAACTCGGTCCCTTCTATGAAATTCCTGTCCAAAACTTCTAGGGGGAGTGGAGGATTTAATTTATGGTTCAAAACTGCAACTGCATAACATTGGCTGCATTTGTCTGCAATTACTCTATTAAGGTTCTCTAGTCTTTTTTAATTACGACTGCAACTTAAAACCTGTGATACATGCATTGGATATGAAAATCTTCAAAAATTAAATGTACATGTCCATTACATCCGTTTTAAAACACAAAAATTTAAAACTAGCATAAATTGAATGAAATATTTATCAATTGTTGGGAAACGTTTACAAAATAAGGAATTAATAAATTCACATCTCAAAAAGGATGAGTGGATCTGATTCAGTAGAGAGAAACATAAACGGATAAACTGATTAAAACAGTTAAAAAATCCCCAATCATAACTGAAAAACTATCAATATAACAAAAAAAAAATAGTTAGTACATAAGGCACACCAAACCCCACCAACTTGTATTAGAGTCTTATCCAAGTCACATATCTAGTTGCTTTAATAAGTACCCAATTACCAAAAGATGTACCCGTGATCTATATTTTTAGATGCCACCAAAGAAATACATCTACCCTTTCCCTCACCAGAATCAAATCTTGAAGCAATACAAGAATTTTGATTTAAGAGGACCAGATCAAACATTGAGTTAAGCAGTATTCCTAAGAAATTAGAAGCCAATAAGCTGGAAATTTAAAAAAGCACTTTACAGTTTACACAACCAGAATGGTGCAGCAACTTAGATGCTGATAAAGCCACCACTTAAACACCATTTCCTTTAGTTGTTTTAAGAGATATACAATTGAATAAATCTAAGAATTTCCAATTCATTTTCCATACAACTTCCAATATGACCACAACTTCTACACAAATAGAAGACGAACAAAAAAAAGAAGAAAAAGAATCAAGTTCCATGCTTCTAATCTAGAAAATGAAAAAAAAAATAAAAAAAAATCAAAGGGTACTCTAGAAAAGTGGCAGGTTGGACTGTTTCTTGCTATACCTGCATCTCCATTGGAGCAAAATGGGAGTCAGCACTGCCTCAGAAAACACCCAAAACCTCCACAGAGACTAACCTCAGTAGCCAACAACAACAACAGCTGTCACCAATCAAACCACACCAACAAAAAGGTGAATTTTTTTGGAAAGAAAAAAGATCACATAGCATTATTCATAATCTCCTCTTCCATGTTCTCTCAAATACCGAAATTAAACAGCTCAACTTTTTTTTTCCAAAATAGAAATACAAGAGCCAATGCTCAAATCAGATCAACCAATTACAAATGTCAAAAACACGCCAAGAACTGAATCCGAAGTATGTTCTTCTTGTTCCTTACACACACACACACAAAATTGAGAGCAGTGAATACCTCTGATTTTCTGACACCCCAATTTGGGAATTCTCGATTGAACAGTAAAGATGCGAACTTTCTCGGAAAATAAGAATTTTCCGAGAAAATCAAGGCACCCCAGATGGCGAATGGAAAGAGAGCAATGGAAGAATGCGTGAGCAGAGAAGGGGGGAGGAGGAGAGAAAGAGAGAGACTATAAATTATGAAAATAAAATAAAAATTAGAAAAAAGAGGGAAAAAGGAGAGAGTGACACGTCAGATTGAGAAAATATTTTGGAAGAAAAAAATAAAAGAAAAAGAAATTTCCATGGACGATTCGAGAATGCATTAAGGTTTTGTGGCTGAGAACGGTCTGGGCCCGAAGACACGTGGTGAGTGCTTGTGATGTCTGATATTTAGTTTTTATTGCCAGAAATTAAAAATAAAAAATGGTACAAAAAAATGTGTCGCTGCAGATTTTATTGTGGAAGCCATGAATGCTGAGAAGATAATTGAGAAGATTTTTATTATAATAAGATATTTTTTTGCTTGTTCTTTAGTGTGGCTTTTTTGACTTATTACCATTTTTGTTTATGTTCTTCCACGCGCGATTCCACCGCGTGAATCTCAGTGTTAGAACTATCTACTATCTAGGGTTAATAATTAATAATTAATAATTAAATGGTTAACTAAGATTACTATTATGAAAATGACTTTTTCAACCCACTAATTTTGAGTCCAAAATTTAGATTTTACTATGTTTGTAAAAACTTTAAGTTAGTAAATAAACAATAATAGTAAACATGGTAAGAAAAAAATACTAAGAATATACTTTTTTTTAAACCCATTTTCTCTTTTTTATTGAAATTTATGCAAAATAAAAAAGAACGTGAGATTCACCTTTCATTTAATTATTCCTTTTATTTTATACTTTTCAACAAATTTTAATGAAAAAAATTAAAGAAATTTTATTTAAAATAGCATGTTACGAAGGAATGAGAAAAATGTTATTACGAGACTAATTATTTTTTACTCCAAAAATGTTTTTACTACAAATATTTAGCAAATAAAAAAATATAATAAGTATTAATTAACACGAAGTTTTTTTGGTATATTGAGTAGTTCGTGTTGAAATTATTAAAAGAAGATAATGTTTTTAATGACAGGAATTAATATTTTAAGACATCAATTATGTGAGTCATCAGTGTCTTGATGCTTGTCTTAACTGGTACTAATTATATTACAATTAGTTCCAATCAAAGGCTAATTATTTAATGTGTTAAATAAAACAATATATAAAATATATTATCTTACTAATAAAATAATAAAGGTGAAACAGTAAAAGACATAATCCTGCAAAATCTAAGGTCTGTGTTCAACACATTTGGACAAACACACTGAATTTTCTTTCATGGCAGAGAAATCATAAACTATATGAGGCCAACTGTGAGATAAATTGCAGACATGTTGCAGATAAGAAAGTGAAGTTATTTAATTAAGAAAAAGAAAATAAAAAGTAAATAAAAAATGAATAATCTAATTAAAATTGCACACAAAGACTTATTTACTTTTTAAATTTTTTATCTATATGAATAACTAATTAATAAGTTCTAACAAAAAAGGAAAAAGATAAACATTTGTCTCCAACAAAGTTCTATAATTGATTTAAGATTGCTCTTAATTATCTTAAAAGTAAAAAAAAAGGAAAGACATAAAAAAAATCATTAAATTTCTAAAAAAATTACTAAACAAATTTTAAAAAGACATCACTAATTTGATTTAACTATTATTATTTATTTATTTTAAATAAAAAAATTTATGTTAAACATTACTATACAATTTGATGTATCACTATGTTGGCACCTAAGTAATAACAATAATTTGTTATCACATATGAAAAAAAAAACATAAAAAATTATAAGAATAACAAATTAGATGGTAGCTTATTATACCAATGAAAAGATTTTCTACGAATAAATCTTAAATTAGTCAACTTATCAGCACACGCATTCTCTTCACGAAAAATATGAGTAACCCTAAACCTGATTTTTCTACATTATTATTATTATTTGGACCATTATTACTAACGATCGAGTGTCTCATCGATGACGTGTTAAATATTCTACTGATTATATGACTCAATATTCTAAAAATAATATGATACAATCTAATTTTTAAGAAAGTAATAGACTAAATTTTGTACAACAACTTGCCTACTTCATATTTAAAAAAACAACTCATTATAATTCTATAAATATTCATTACTCAAAAATAAAGATAAATATCGTGAAACAATATTTAATGCATATATCTCACTCTTACAACACCAAAATCATACACCTACTTTACTTGAACAAGTCCTGACTCATACAAAAATGTTATTATTATTTAAAGATACAAAATTCACAAAATACCTTTTTTTTATCAATAGAAAATAATGATTATAGATAGCTGTAATTGTGTTGTTATATATTATATATATAAATGTGTAAATAGATAGAATAATGATTGAAATTTGTGTAATGTGGTAACATTGTGACAAGTGGGGCGCGTGGCTTAGTTTGCAAGGAGTGTTTGTAAGTAATTTGCACACTTACGTCAACGAAATCCAGACACAGTAACAACCACCAACCACTCAAATCAAACAATGCTACCAACAACACTTCTATTTTCTATATATTTTTATATATTTTAAGTGATCCACCTTCATTCACGCCTCATATATTTTTCACACCACTTTTAACAGCCAAAAATATCACATCATTATACTAATTAAATTAACTTCTTAAATGAATATTTTAATCTGTAAGATATATAAAAAAGTTTTTTCTTACTTTATTACTTTCAACATTTTTTTTTGCTTTCTGATACATTTTTTATATGAAATAATTTAAAATTCCAATTTCCAAATATTCATTTTAATATTTGTGTACTGTTAAGTTAAACAGTTAAGATTAACATGTAGTGATACCTGTGTCCCCAAATATATTAAACCCATTGATATTATAGTACGTAATTATTATTTTATTTCTTTCATGTTTTAATTAAAAGTTAAATTTTCAAATATTTAAAATACGTAATAAAATTCATATGTTAAAAAAATATACATGTTTATAAAAAAATCTAATAATATATTATACGAAAACCTATTATATCAATTAAATGATATGAATCAAACGTTTGACATGTAGATTTTGCAACTTCAAAATCGATTTAAATGGAATCCAATAAAATTGAAATAATTTTAAAAAAAATATTATTATACTATTTTATTATTTTAAATGTGTGTCATAAAAGAATATAATATATTTAATTTATTTCACACCAATAAAAGGAGGACCACGTGATTTTTAACATATGAATAATGTGAATGGGGGAGTTGTATGGATGGTGTGTTACATTACTGACTTCAGAGAAAATAATATTTTAAAAGAATAATATTATTAAAAGGATATAATATAAAATGATTGATTTTGATATTTATGTTGTAAATTTTCTGTCATATTTTACATTGTCGTGTAAATTTATTAGACTTATGAGATGTAAATATTATGAGATGTGAATACAACACAATCACTTTGGTTTATTTTTTCAATGTAGACCTTGTATATTTATATTTTATTTGAATTCATTTACTAGTAAAGAAAAAAAATATTCTATAAACAAATATTTAATTATAATAAAATAAATAATAAAATTATTCGTCATAATATAACCTTTGACTGTCATATTAAAAAGATAAAATTGAATATTAATAAAAATTTATACAATAAAATCATAAAATCGGTTTGAATAAAACTACAAAATTGTCTTAATTCAGTTTAATTTTTTTTATTCATATTAAATGTTTTTTTCGGTTGACTTCAGTTGGTATGAACGGGTGAGTTTCACTTGTCTCCATTTGGTGCTTTGAAACGTTGCTCCTCTGGGAGAAAGGGAGTTCTACTGGTTGATCTAACTCCGACGAGTCAGTGAGAGCATTCAAACTATAAAATTTGTTTCAGAAAAACATACATTTACTCGGGGTCTCAATCCCCTTGTAGAGATATTCTTTCAACAACCAATATAATCTCAACAAACAAAATATAATTTCAACGGAGAGCATATAATCTCAACAGCAAGAGTATAATTTCAACATTAAAACATTACATGCACCTTTATTCTCGGATGTTATCCACATTATTCCCAACAACTTTTATTTGTATTTAATATAAATATACATAATAACTAATTCAAATATTCCTTCTGTTATTCCTATTTTAATTATCTTTTTCGTGTTGACTACCAACATCTGGGTCAAACTCGTATTCAACCCATACTTACCCTAAACCAAACTTAAACTTGAGTGTATAAATCAAACACATCTGATCAGTACAATCAAACAGAATTTGATTCAAATGTACTTTTAACAAAAAAAAATAACAAACCAGACACAACAATCACTTTCATTTCTCACCTCCTCTTAATAGAATAAACAATAATTTCTTCCTTTTTATTATTTAAAATTGAACATTGAAACTTTAATTAACAAAATTATATATATTATTACTATAAAATCATTAAATAAAAACTAATTAGTAAGACTCACTCTCTCATTTGATATGATGAATAATTTGAAAATTTTAATTAAAGACCTTGCTTAATTTTTTTTGAAGTATTGTTCATAAATTTATATTGTTTTTGGGTGAGTATAAGATACTTTTTAGCCAAAAAAAGTCTATGATTAAGATCTTAATCATACCGAAATTTATTTATGATACCCATGCATACTTTGTTGAATCTATCCATAAATGCTCGTAAGGACTTTCCCTTTTCTTGTTTCACATTAAGAAGGGACATGGATGAAGTGTGATGTGATTGGCTCGTTGCATACTGCGTGATGAATTTCATTGTTAAGAATTTGAAATTCCCCACGGAGTTGAGAGGAAAACTAGTGAACCAACCTAGTTCCCTCTTGGAGAGAGGTAGGGGAGAACTTACACCATACTGACTTGTTGGTTGTGTATAAGGTCATATGTGTCTTAAAGACATCCACTTGGGAGAAAGTGGTGTGTCGATTATCTCATATGTGAATGGGTGTCCTCTCGAGTCCTCCTCATCGTCTGGGACAGAATTGTTTCTGGAACTTTGGTGAGTTTGAAGAGTAGAGGAGGTTGATGGGTTTGAGGAGTTGGATGGGTTTGATGTGTTTGAGTGGCAATCTTCCCGTTCATGTCCATCAAGATGTTGTAAACATTTGTTTTGCTCCTTCAAAAGGGACATCTCCTCTCCTCATTGTGTAATTGGTCCACAATACCTTTTTGACGTAAATCCTCCATTTGTGCTTGAAGGGCCTGGATCATAACTGCTTGTTCATCCGCCATATGGTCGTTGTTAGCATTATTTCTTGTTGAGACCATTGTTGTTGGTTGTGACTTGTTGCTGAAGATTGAATACTACCCCGACCCCATGGTGGACGCCAATTTTTCTGTATAGGCTGAGGGGCCCATATATTACCTTTTACTGGATGTACAATTATTGACGTGTCAGTGATCTCCAAATTCCTTTAAGCCTCCTTCCTTCAATGTTGATGCTCAGTCAGTAAGGGTACCTACGATTGCACTTCGACGCTAAAGTCAATGTTCTCATTTAGGTATATTAGTAGAATGTAAAACGTACCTTGTTCCTTCACAAAGAACCCTATTTATAGTATTGGCCTATGGGCCTTGATGCTGATGGGCTTTACATCAATTATTAATTGATGCACAATAGTTCCTTGATATCAGAGACGTATATCTTTTAGTTAATCAGTTGTTCTCGTATATTTTGGGACATGTATCTTTCAGTTAATCAATTGTTCCAATATATTTCGGGATATTCATTAACTCATTCAATACTAGTTGTAACTTTTATTTATGACGTTCTTTGACTAGGGCGGTCGATCATTCATACTGAAACTGGCTCGGTCGATACCAACTGGTACACTTACACAATTAGAGTACCTTCTAATGGCTTAAGACTCACTCTCTCATTTGATATGATGAATAATTTGAAAATTTTAATTAAAGAACTTGCTTAATTTTTTTTTGAAGTATTGTTAATAAATTTATATTATTTTTGGGTGAGTATAAGATATTTTTTTTAGCCAAAAAAAGTCTATGATTAATATCTTAACATACCGAAATTTATTTCAGAGTTTAACTATATATATATAACAGATATTTTGACATAAATTAAATCATCGAAATTGTAACTTCTTTGTTAAAAGATAAGATTGCTTATATATGTTATTTCATAAAGTACACTAAATTTTGTGTCTAACATATAAATAATCTGGATTTAATAAAGTCAAACTCAAATTTTTATTTAAAATTTGGGAAATTAGAAAGAGCATCAATATTCTATATTAGTTTTTTGAAAATCGATCTAAAAATTGTTCTTAGATCCATTCTATATGATTTGTTAATGTAGGGTGAGTGTTTGAAGATGGCTGATACTTCGTTTTTTTCACTAATTTTCCTGATCATTTCTTTGAGAGAGATCTTTGGAAGGTGTTTCAAAGGTGGGGAAGAGTCCTAGATGTTTTCATTGCCAGAAAGCTTAACGCAAGGTATCGAAGGTTTGGGTTTGTTAGGTTCCACGGTGTGACTGACGTTCTTTCCCTGGAAAGAAAATTGGATGGAATCTGGATTGGTACGTAGAAGTTACAGGTGAATCTCCCAAAGTTTCGAAGGGACGACGCATCAAGGTTTGGAAAGAAGAGAGGGGTGGTTAAGAGGGAAGTATGGAATCCGAAGGGGCAGCAGAAGTTGTCCTTTGCTCAAGTAGTGGCGGGTGATGCTGTTCTGGATGTTTGTGATGGTGCTGATGCGGGGTGTTCAGGTAAGAGTGCTTGCGGTTCACAGGAGGAGGGGTATGACTTCCAGTTTCCAGTAGACAAAGAGTCGTCTTCCTGGTTGGAGGTTGAAAATATTAGTGGTCATGTGGAGAGGAGTGGAATGGATTGGTGGGTGGGGCTTCCTTGCTGGAACGAGGTGGGCGGATTTGGTGGGTTAGGATAAAAAATCAGTGAGGTGGAGCAGTCTGGAGGGGTCGTGAAGGGGGTTGGTGGGGTAGTTCAAGTAGTGGATGATGACGGGCAGGCCTGAGAAGGGGCAGGAGGTTTATTGGCTTCTCCAGTTGAGTTGCAAGGGCGAGGGATGGGTGGCGTTAGTGGGGATTTCGCAGGCGATTCTCGCTGTCACCTTCATTGTGGTAAGGGTCAAGTTGCGGATGACAATTATAAAGCAGCGAAGAAGGGTGGGAGGAGGAGTAAAAAGAATTCACGGTTGCTTGGTGGTCTGGCAAGTTCTGGTGAAGCTCCTCGTAATGCGAGAACGTCAATATCTAAGGACTTGGCCAGTATTGCGGAAGAGAATGTAGAGATTAATACAATAGTTTCAACGGAAAGAGATGTGGGGGGCGTGAGAGAAACTGGGCCAGATTCTAATTTGGTGGATGTCAGGGTGGCTCAGGCAGATTATCTGGTTCAGCAATGGGAGGTGAGGCCTACTTCTACTCTTTTGTCTGACAGTGCAATTGAGAATTGCAACAGAATTTACAGGTTGAAGAATGATGAGTCTGAAGCAGTTAGAGTGTGGAAGGCCGGCAAGGATATGGGTTACACACGATATGCTCAAGAAGATGTTATCATTAGTAGAATTCAGTCTTTGGAAGTTCGGGATAACAGTAATTTGAGGTTTGAGGGGGGGGGGGAGCTTAGTGTTAATGTCGATGAAGATAATTAGTATGAACATAAGGGGGATAGGTGGCTCCTTAAAGAGAAAGTATCTAAGAACTTTGATAAGTAAGGAGCAGGCGGATTTGGTATGTATACAAGAGACGAAAAGCTCGGAGATTAGTAGGGAAAGTGTTTTTCTGTTGTGGGGTACTAATGACATAGAGTGGGTTGAGAATAAAGCTATTAATAATGCCGGGGGGATTATTACGATTTGGAGGAAAAATAGTTTTCAGATGTCAAGGCTCTTTAATGGTAGAAATTATTCTATTATTGAAGGGCTTGGGAAGGAGATCCCGGTCACAATAGTAAATGTTTATTGTTCTGGGTCTCTACGGGAGAAGAAGGAGGTTTGGGAGGAAATTTGTAATTACAGGTTGCCACAAGTGAACATGGCCTGGTGCGTAGTGGGTGATTTTAATTCAATCAGAAGAAGGGAGGAGAGGAAGAGTTTGGTTTCTGTGTCTGATTATGGTAGAGAAATAGAAGGTTTTAATAGTTTTATTGAGAAAGCAGAATTGGTAGATATTCCGATGACAGAAAGGAAGTTTACGTGGTATAAACCTAATGGTTTAGTGAAGAGCAGGATTGACAGAGTCCTTGTGTCAAAGGAATGGGTTGAAGCATGGCCGAATTGTAAACAACACGTACTAAGTAGATCGGTTTCCGATCATTGTGCGGTTGTTATTAAAAATGAGTATGTTGATTGGGGTCCGAAACCGTTTAGGAGTCTGGATGTTTGGCAGAGTGACAACAGATTTAAGGTGTTTCTGAAAGAAAAATGGCCTAAGTATGAGGTTCAAGGTGGAGGGATATATGTGTTCAAAGAAAAATTGAAGAAACTCAAAGCTGACTTAAAAGTATGGAATAAGGAGGTCTTTGGGGATGTGAATAAGGAGGGCGATGGGCTGCTAAATAGGACTAGGGAGTTGGACACAAGAGATGATGATTTTGACCTTAATGTGCTTGAGAGGGAGGAAAGAAAGTCCTTATTAGTTGAACTTAACAAAAATCTCCTTAAGCAAGAGGCAGTGGTAAAGCAGAAGGCGAGACTGAAATGGTTGAAGCAAGGTGATCTTAACACAAAATTCTTTCACTCTTCTATTAAATGGAGGAGGGCCAAGAATGAGTTACATGGGGTTTTTGAGAACGGTCGGTGGAGTGAGGATAAGGATGAGGTTAAGGCTAAGGTCAGAGATTTCTTTGAAGCCAGGTTTGTTGGAAATGAAGAGTTGCCGGTTAGGCTAGACAACGTTTGTTTTAATTCCATTTCCGTGGAAGATAATCAGATGTTGATTGGAGATTTTACTGAAATGGAAATTAAGGAAGCGGTGTGGAGTTGTGATAGCTCGAAGAGTCCTGGTCCAGACGGCTTTAATTTGGGATTTATAAAGTTTTGTTGGGATCTCATCAAAGCAGATATCATGGTTGCAGTAAAGGATTTCGAATCCTTCGGAAAATGGCCTCGGGGCTCAAATGCGTCATTCTTATGCTTGATCCCTAAATGTGAAAATCCTCTGCAGCTTGGGGAATTTAGACCTATCTCATTGGTCGGATGTCTGTACAAAATTATTTCGAAGGCTCTTTCGTTGCGTCTAAAAAAAGTGATTGGTAAAGTCATC
>Ga0123342_1005305_pt1 | contig 18826 bp, 13 predicted proteins | sample Turbeawhitnodule_FD_89960 | JGI IMG/M metagenome (GOLD analysis project Ga0123342, IMG submission 89960) | Root nodule microbial communities of legume samples collected from Mexico - Turtle bean Mexico white nodule | ecosystem: Host-associated > Plants > Roots > Nodule | place: Mexico: Nepantla...
AACTGTGAACACTCCCATGAATCAAAAGGAGAAGCTAATCAAAGATGATGGTTCTGACAAGGTTAATGAATCTGAGTTTAGAAGTTTGATAGGTTGTCTGATGTACTTAACAACAACCAGACCAGACATCCTAAATGTTGTGAGTATTCTTTCAAGGTTCATGCATTGTCCTAACAAAACTCATATGATAGCTGCAAAAAGAGTTATTAGATACATCAAAGGAACTTGGAATTTTGGTGTGAAGTTTCTGAAGCAAAAAGAAATGAAGCTGATTGGTTTCTCTGACAATGACCGGGGTGGATCAATTGATGACATGAAGAGCACATCTGGTTACTGTTTCTCCCTTGGATCAGGCATGTTCTCTTGGAGCTCAAAGAAGCAAGCAACTGTTGCTCAATCCACTGCTGAAGCATAATTTATTGTTGCAACAGCTGATGTTAATCAAGCTTTATGGTTAAGAAAGATTTTCTTTGATCTAAATCTGGAACAAAAGCAAAGCACTAAAATACATGTTGATAATCAAGCTGCAATCGCAATCTCAAATAATCCAGTCTTTCATGGAAAGACAAAGCATTTCAACATCAAGTTTTTCTTTGTTCGAGAAGTCCAGAAAAATGGTGATATAATTCTTTGTTATTGCAAATCTGAGAATCAAATTGCAGATGTCTTTACCAAGCCTCTGCCAGTCAGCAAGTTCGAAGATTTCACAACTAAACTGGGAGTTTGCAGCATTTAAACAAGGAGGAGTGTTAGGATAATGTGTTTAACATCCTGCAAGTTAGCTTTTTCTGTTTATTGAATAAGTCTCCAGATTTTTAGGGATTTAATTAATTTTGTTTTAACCACTGGTTTGTTACCAGATTTATTTCCTGTTTTTTAGAACAATCTTTGTTCATTCTGTGTACAAATACATAGCTTTCCATCTTTAATATATCATCTCAGTTGATCAATCAAATATTATTTGTTTTGAAACTAACAATCCCCTTCAAATATCTAGGTTTGTGGGTAGGAGGAAATCATAGAAAGATCGGGTTTTGAGAATCAATGGCGGCCAAATTTAGAAATTTGGGAAAAACAGTGCATGAGTTGTGGAAATGGTCAATTCGTACAATTTTGGGAGGAACCGTAGCTTATGTAGAAACTTTTCAAGGAACTTTTTCCTACATTGTATAAGAATGCAATAGATAAAACTATCAAGGTGGCTGGAGCGGGATTTTGAAATGGCGATATATGAGTTTGGTTAATTACATGGAGGATACAATGGTTTGAGTGGGAGAAACCCTATGTTAATAGGTTGACAAAAGAACTTGAAAAAAACCCAATTAAACTAGGACAAACCTGATAGATTTGGAAATATGGTTAAAACAAGTTCTCTGATAAATCTGCAAATGAAATACTACTAAATTTATTTTTTTTTCTTTTTCCATCCTATCCATTTAACTTGTTCTTCAAGGCTCTTTCACATATAAATAGGAGGCCTCAAATTACTCTGCACATTTTGTGTGAGATGTTAGTGAGGCTTGTCCCCTTAGTCTTTTAGTCTTATTTTGTGAGAATTTGAAAGCTTTCAAGTGACGGCTTCCAATACTTATCTTGGAGTCATTTCATCATCCAAGTGGTGTGTTCATCATCTCAAACTCCATTTCTTATAAGTTTCTTTTTTCTTCATATTTTCCTTCCATTGTCAGTCCATTCAATTCATAAATATGTTCTTGATTTGCTTTCGTGTTTCTATTCGGTCATTTCCTTTTGTTATTGCTTTCATTGTTTAATTCTGCACCATATCTTGTCATCATCTTCACCCTATAATTGTGTTTTCTTTTTGTGGTTAATGTCCAGTGTGGATTTTCCTTAGGTTTTCACTATTAATTGTCTAACTATCTCAATCATAAATATAAAGTGTCACCTAAATGAACAATCCTAAAATCAACTCATATCATGTTCACAACATTATGAAAGATTAAATCTCTATCGACCCACCCTTGTGAAATGTTAAATCTCTACCAACCCGCTAAACACTTTGGTGAAGGGTTTTCATAGACAGAATTGCAACTAAAATGAGTTTGGGTAGGAGGGTTATACATTTAAACAATAATTTATGCCTGTGTATGGCTAAACCTAAAACAATATCACACCTTTCTTTGAGTGCCATTATGCAAATCATGTTTGGAACGGGTGCCACAAATGGTTGGGCATATGAATGTATTGCATAATAGGTCTAAGGAAAATTTTAAACATTTTGAAACTGTTTTTTTTTCTCCTCCCAACATAATTTAATTTGGAAAGGAGAGTGAATTGCAGTAGTATGATCCATTTGTAAACAAAGGAATTTGGTGATTTTTCGGAATGGTAATGTTGATGCTTAACAACTTCTATGTGGGGGTACAATTGAAGGTATGACTGGATTAGAAATAAATATCCTAGATCTCTGTTTGTTATTCTAACTGGTACCTAAACCCCAAAATTTGTGTTAAAATGTTGTCTTAGACGAGATGATCCTATACGTTGTTTTCTTATATACGTTGATGTCTTTTTTGCTGGAGTGCAGGCTATATATGAAGGAACCCACGATAACTGTTGGGATCAATAAAAAAACAAGTCACTGCCTAAACAATTAGCTTTTTGTATGAATGCTGGGAAATGCTATGCTACATGGAATTTCCAAAAAGTTTGTAGGTCCACCTAAGAGATGGACTATGTAGTAGAGGTTGATACATCATATGTGCATACATAACATTCACCTTTTGTGCTCAACAATGTCAATTTGCAGTAATGGACATCCGAGTAGAAACTATATGTAATTTGTGTAGGGATAATCTGTAATATGTAGGACTTTTGATTGCATACATTTTGTTTGACAAGTACATCTGTTTAATGCATTGTCTGCCTATATGTTGTTGATGGCTTTTGTTAAGGGTGTGTATTGCACCAATAAGGAATTTATCCTATTTTTGTAAATGAATTGGTTTATCTCAAATGCATCATTTTGTTCATTATTTTTTATCAATTATTTAAAAGAAAGATTTTATATATATGCTTGTGTAGTTTTTTCATAACTACACAAGCCTGAGACATAATATTAATATACGTCTAAAATATTTTTCATCATAATAAAAGGTATATCAAAAATATTATTTTTAAATTCAACCACATTAAAAAAAGTAACTAATATGTGGAATGAGCTGATAGTATGGCACAAACAAATGGTTGGGCCTTATGGTGAACCAAAACACGTATCTTTTCTCCCACTCCGAGGATCAAAGGATGAAACCCATTATTTGGCATTTGTGAATGAAGTAATATCTAACTATATATCTCCTTTTACTAAATTATATACAATTAAAAAATACATAAAGGTGTGTTGAGTGAGCACCAATAATTTGAGCGAGTTGGTTGTTTCATGTGCAAGCAAAGCACACAGGGTGGCCATCATGTTCAAAATATTTAAAATTGCATCGGATCTTAACACTTAAACCCATCCAATTTTTACATACAACAATTCTGTATCTAAATGATTGGCTTGTTCCTCCGTTGAACTTTGCGGACATCCTCAAACACATGCACTAATACACGCCTAAAGTTTGTTTGTTAAGATGTTACTATACATATATACTAATATGTTACTACAAAACAAATGTTTTTGTCATAATGATCATAGACTAAAAAAGATTCCTTATAAGGCTTTTCTTTTCTACCCTGTAATAAATCCAACTACTGCAAACCAAACATGATTCTAGAGAGAAATAATCCTTCTACTTCATATTTCTTTTGCTCCTTTCCAACCTCAACACCCAAACATTGAAACCATTATTTTCTATGTTCCTCAAACCCTCAAACGCATACTTGGATGTCAAGAAAAGCTACTGATCATTGATGATTACCTCAGTGTTTGTTAAATACTTTAAAATCTTATGATTAACACACTCATGAAATACATGCAAAAGTTTGAAATTTTTGTTATAAACAAATATATTCATTGCAGTAGATGTGATATTTTAACCCATGTTCATGATCTGTCATAAGAAAAAAGGTTGCAGAAGATACTAAATCAGTCATCAGTTAATTAAAACTCATGATAACATTGAGACAGATAAGATAATCCAAAATAATCTGTAGAAATGAAGACAACAACCTAAGCAAATTCCTATGACTACGATGCCAACAATGCCAAACTAAAGTAAAAAGAGAAAAGGGTTGCACCTTACCCTTTTTGTGGGCTCATTTGGTTGTTCACACTTTATCACTCAAAAGGCAAAGTTAACCCTAGGAGTTTCTAAAAGTGTATTATTTTTTTTTTTTACTATGAAGCCGACAAAAGCGGCAATTAGTAAGGAATTACGTGAAACGACTTTACACTAATCATAGTTAAAGTGGTTTCCAAGGAAATTGAAGAAGTGTGTATCCAATGCTGTGATGGGAAGCTCTCATAATCCATCGTACCAAATGGCTTTTGCTTTATATAGAATCTAAATTCTGGAGGCAAGTCTTTCACTTTATGAACGTACTTTTTTCTTGTATGAACCGCAAAATAATAGCGTTTGTAAACTTGAACAAACAGCCAAATACCACAGGGATTCTCTAACGTATATTTAATATAGCTTATTCTTCCATCTCACTAATCATTTTTTAAAATATTCCTTTCCTCAGTTGTTACCCTGTTTCATGATAACCCATTTCGCATGCCACTTTTCTTCGCCTGCCTAATTTCATCATATCGTAACCATCAAACTTAATTAAATACATTTTATCATACCTTCAATGCATTTCTAAAAAGACGTAAACTAATAAATATTATGTCTTATTTAGTAATACTTTCAAAAATCTCTATAAAAATTATGTCATAGAGTGATCTTGCATTATGATGACCACTGACATATATGATTCATCTCAGAATCCAAGTTTTTGCTTACTTGAGGAAAAGAAAATATATATGTTTACACTATTGTTGTACTCTATGTGCGGGTCTGTTTAAAGTGAAAATTTCACTATATATCTAACTTACGTATTCCAAATAATTTTTATAAATAATAAATTTGATCTCCTTTCTTTATAATATGAATCTTTCATATTTGATTGATTAATTTGTTTATAAATAATTAGGATGTGTTTGGATGATTTTAGGAGAGATAAATATAAAAAAAAATTGAAATGACCTTTTAAGATTTTTATTTTTAACTTATATATAAACTAATTTTAGTTTGTGAAAAGTTTCATTTATTATTTTTATCTTTAAAATCTTCATAAAAACTTTCGTCCAAATATGTCCTTAATACATATAATGTACATAATAGTATGAAACCTAAAATGTCCCACAATGAGACACAAAAGTAGAGGGCGAAATTGAACATTAAACTTCCTAAAAAAAACTAGTAAATAAATATTTTAACTTAGTCAATTAGATTTGGAGATGGTAGTTTGAATGATAATTTAATGGAAAGATTAACAAAGACTTTGTCATATCTAGTTATTATGTCATCTTAAAAAGAAAAAGAGTTTATTTTAATAGTGCAAGTTAACTTCAACATGTTTTTATAATTATGAGAGATGTATGGTTTGAATTTAAGTTAAGACAAACACTCTTCATCTCATTATTGTGACTCATTATTATAACGTACTAAATATATATATGAAAATTAGGAAGAGAACACACAATATTAAGTGTCATGAATAAAAATATATTAGGTGAGTTTAATACATCTCTCTTATAGTGATATATTTCCATCTCATACTTAAAACTAGATATTTGTGGTGATTCAATAATGATTCAATGATAGGTGACAAGATATATCCAACAAATTTAAGTATGATAGACTTTGATATCAGATTAAGAAGTGAATTTAAACATAATTCATATGGGAAAATTTGCCCCTATTTATAAATGTAAATTGATTTAGTCTCTAGTCAATCTAAAATCTCCAACGAAAGATAAACAAAAGTGAGTGAGAAAAAAAAATATTTTTCATTTTACTCTTGCATCCTTATTATTTAGAGTTGATAGTTTTTCCGATATAGGGTTGAAATAGAAGGGAAAAACATTTATATTACAAAATATGCTATACTTATTGGTTAAGAATATAAATATGAGTATGAATTTGGATGAAGATTTATGATAGATCTTTTATACAGATTGACTCATCTCACATTATTGAATATCTTAAATGAATTCATTGAACACTCAACATATTGTTCCATATTGATAAAATCTTTGAATTAACACACACTCGGGGTCACCTTCCCAACGGTTGCATAATATCTGTCTTATATGTAAACTGGTTTTTTCAACAAAGGGGATGGTACATTAATGTTTCATTTATTTATTTTACTTGCCCTGGCTTATCATACAATTATAGCGGATGCAAATTTATATTTTTGAGTAAAAATTTAAGTGCCAGTTTTAAATATTCAATCTATAGATTAGATGCTATATTTGAATCATTAAATGGGTTTAATCTATAGATTACCCAGCTCTGGCATGTAGAGCTGTTTGTCAACGTAGGGGATGGTGCATTAATGCTTCATGGACTTACGGTTGAGAATATAAGATTTAGCGTATGATCTCTGTGGCAAAGATGCCATCAATTGCCTACAACCTATGGATAACAACTCTTCTCTTTCGACCATAATATATCAGAAGTAGAACAAATTAAACTAAACATATGTGAACCAGGACAGAGATTACAGCCAGCAAGAGAGACAACAACCACAATAAAAGTGAAGGAAAGGTAAACCAACCAAAAAACCCTTCCTAGTAACTGCTTTTCATGTACCGAAATTGTGCGTTCGCCAATGAAGCATGTGACTCTATAAGGCGACAGGTAACATATAGCATAGTGATAGGGAAGTTTCTAGAACAAATATAAAAACTCCCCTCAAGAAAAGTGAATTTTACAATTGAAGAAGCCTTAGTTTATATATATAGTAACATAAAAATAGCATTAAATTCATTTATAATGTATATGTAACATTCCCTTGTTTACACATCCAGAAAAAGACAAAGAGTTTTGGTGTGAATGTGAACGGAAAGCGAAGGAGCAAGGCGTACAGTTTGCTTGGCAAGATATAGGTGGAATCAGAAAACTCAGCAGGAACAGTTATTTTCATGGATCCAAGTAAGCAGTGATTAATGATAAAATATGATAAATAAATAAAAAGGTAAATGGCTCTCTCACACTATGGTTGGGTCAAAGACTTTTTTTTATCTGTCAGAACTGCCAACACACTATCACTAAGTCCACAGGGCCAGCCTGTTCTCATTCCTTTTCCTCACAAATGGACACGCCGCACACCGACGGCAACCATCTCAGGCTCACTACATTTCTTTCTTTCCCACCACTGCCGGTGGCCGTCTGAATTCGGACCACCTTACCACACCACATCCATCATTCATTCAGGTCAAATGCTGATTTTATTCATAATGTTCATCAAAAGCTGGCTTCTTTGCTTTGCTTTAGCACTCTGCGTCATCCAAATCAAGTGACGTGGTAACACAATTTTTGCAATGATTTTGCAACAACTGCTCTCGTCGCTGGGTCAAAAAAAGAACACACATGCTGACGTGGTAACATACGACAGTTGTATGAAGACGAAATGAAAAGATAAGCTCCATTTTGACAAAAAGATGACAATGATAAATAATTTAAATTAAGAAATGAGGTAAATGACACTTAAAATATGGTGAAATGGTCAAAGCTTGATTAACAATTTTAAAACTCCCACCTGTAAAAATCAATAATAAAAGAAAAATAGGAAGAAAAAAAATGAAATAGACAGGAACGGGGCCGGGGAAGAAAGCACAGTGCATAATTGACAATATTTTTTGAAGAGCGACCCACCACCACCTTGTGTTGTCCTTTCTTTCCTCTTTTCGAATTTCATTCAATCAAGAACCCTTTTTTACTTTTGTTAAGGTGTGAGTGACCTAGGAGTTCTTGACTCCGGGGGAGGAGTGTGACCCTCGGATCCTTTAGAAGGGTCATCGGAGGACTGACGCAAGCCGTCGTCGGTCTCGCCCCGGTTGATGTCCTCGATCATGCGCACCACGTCCTGCATGCTGGGCCTCTGGTCAGGCACCACCGAAACACACGCCATGGCGATTTGCAAGAGCTGAACCATCTCCTCCTCGAAGTTGTGATACCTCATGAGCTCCGCGTCGAACACCTCCGCGGTCCACTCTTCGCGCACCACCGACTGGACCCACCTCGGGAGGTCGATTCCCTCCTCCCCCAGCGACGCTTGATTCGGCGCTTTCCCCGTTAGAAGCTCCAACAGCAAGACGCCAAAGCTGTACACGTCAGACTTGAAGCTCACCTTTCGAGTTTCCACCACTTCGGGTGCCCGGTAACCCGCCACCCGGTTCGACGGGGCTCCGTTCCCGAACAGGGGATTTAGACCAAAATCCGAAACGCCGGCATCGTGGTCCGGCCCTCGGAGGAGGATGTTGGAAGATTTTATGTTGCCGTGGACCACCTTGCCTGCCACGTGGAGGCATGCCAACCCTCGTGCCGCTCCTACCGCTATTTTCATTCTGCTGTCCCAGTCCAGTGGTGTTCTCCCAGACCCTCTGCTCCCTGCAATATCAATACCAGTGCTAATGTAGTTAGTCAAGTAATTGTCATCAACAATCCACTCCACTCCACCAATCCCTATCTATATTACACACACATAATATTATTAATTACTAATACTGATCATGCTCTTTTCATCCTTCCCTTTTTAGTCATGTACAATATCACCATGCAATAATTTCATCACATTGCCAAATTTAAATGTTTCAAAACACAAGCATGGATCAAAGGAGGTTGTGCTTTGTGGGATTTTTCTTTTGCTTCGACTCAACACAACCCTTTCAAAAGCAAAAAAGTAGCATGGTCGTGGTCCAAATGCCTTTCTCTTCTTCGTTGGGAGGAGGAGGAGGAGGGAATAGCACGCTTTATTTTTCTATCTTTTTTCTCTTTTTAAAGGAGAGAAAAAAAAATTGGAGGAAAAAAAGAGAGATAGAAATAATGTCGGTGAGCCACGCTGGTTTCTCATGAGTGCATGTTGCTTGGGTTATGGGAAATGCAAGAATGGCAAAATTAAAGAAAGACAATGTCACTCATGAGTGGAGAATGTTTGCTCCTGAAGCATGCATTAAACAAGCGCACTCTGCGCTGCTGCACAAAACTTCCAATTTACGATACACTTACAATAACACTGTTTCTATTAAACTATTTTCCCCAAAAGAAAATTAATATAACGAACATGCCACTGATATATAATGCAGTAAGAAATAACACAGACTAGTAAGTAGAACCCATCTCCACTATCAACTTAGAAAGCACCCCACTGCCACTGCCCGCAAATAAGCTAATCACACAACAAACACTTCACAACAAGAACAGCAACAACACTAATAAAATATTGGAGACCGCAAATAAAATAATGAACTTCCACGACTACAACAGCTGGAGTAGGAATTCAGCAAAATTAAATACTAAAAAATATGTCAATTCTACCAAACAGAATATTCAATTCCCGTATGAACACAACGAAAAGCCAGAAAGGCAAGTGCAAATTAAACATGGTGCTCCCAGACTATAACAATCGAATTGCATTGCATGTGAGTTCAATAATTAGCTATGACCAGAATTAAGCAGCAAGAAAAACAGACAAACAGAAAAAGAAATAGGGATGTGTTGGATAAGAAGAAGATCGTACCGTGAAGGAGAGCAGACAAGCTGCCGGCAGACATGTAATCGTAAACGAGCAATTTCTCGTCCTTGGAGAAGTAAAAGGCTCTGAGAGGCACCACATTCTCGTGTTTAATCTTCCCCAGAACCTCCATTTGCAACTCGAACTCTTTCTTCGTCACCACAACATCCTTCAGCCTCTTTACCACCACCGTCGTACCTTCCTCCAGCACCGCCTTGTACGAAGTCCCCACGCTGCCCTTCCCCAACACCTCCGCCGAAGCCCTCAACAAATCCTCCAAATCGAAACTGTATATCCCCCCTTCGAAGAACACCAGCTTGTTCCTTTCCGCTTCCGCCGAACCCCCGGTGATATCCTCTTTCGACGACGACGTCCCCGCCTCCACCGCCACGGCACGCGCCGCCGCCACAGGCTTCGGCGGTTTCGCTGGCTGCCGGCGCCGGCGCCGGAGGCACAGCAACAGTAGCAGAAGCAGCAACGCCGCGACGAGAACGGACCCGACTACGATTGCGACAATGGCGCCCGTGGAGAGCTTCTTGGACTTATGCGTCTTGGTAGGGGTTGAATTGGAGGAGGGAGACGGCGCCGGAGCCGGAAAGAAGGGGTTGCAGGCCGTCAACGGCGGGCCACAGAGATCTATGTTTCCGGCGAATGAGGAGTTGGGGAAAGTGGAGAGCGTCTCCGGAATGGAACCGTTGAGGCGGTTGAAGGAAACGTTGAAGTCGACAAGCTTGGCAGTGATGCTAGGGATTTTTCCGGAGAAGCTGTTGTGTTCCAGGAAGAGGCCAGTGAGGTGGGTTAAGTTGTTGACGGAGAAAGGGATTTGCCCGGTGAAGTTGTTGGAGGAGAGATCCAAGCGAGTGAGTCGAGTGAGGCGAGTCAGACTCGGAGGGAACTCGCCGGAGAACTGATTCTTCTGGAGGTAGAGGTTGCGGAGGAGGGTGAGGTTTGAGAAATCGCCCGGGATCTCGCCGGTGAGGCCGTTGGAGCGGAGACTGAGGATCCGAAGCTGGGAGAGGCGACCGATTGTGGCGGGTGGAACCGGACCCACGAGGTCGACGGCGGGTAAACGGAGCGAGTAGACGAAGGAGCGTGAGACGTCGCATTTGACGCCCACCCAGTCGCATGCGGAAGCGGAAGCGTTCCATTGGAGGCGGTTGGAGTGTGGGGTTTGGGAGAGGAAAGCAAGGAGCGCTTGCTTGTCCTGAGTCGGCTCCGAGTTGACTCGAACATTAGAAGTGAGTTGGAGGAGGAAAACGATAATTGTGAGCAGCGCCATTGGGTGGGGGTTCAGGAATCCGAATTGGCCAAGAAGATGGAGGGAAATATGGCACTGGTTATCCGGCGAAACACCATAAGAAAAAGAGTGGTGGGAATTGTGTGAGTGGAGTTTGGGAAAGAGTAGAAGGTATCATGTTTTTTTTAGTATAAATAGAAGAAACAAGGTATCATGTTGTTTAAATATGTACTCTAATGTAATGAAATGTATCACACTATCACGAGCTTTAAAACTAAAAAAAAAAAAAAACACTCTCGCTGTCGCTTACGTTTCAGTTTTTACAAGGCTGTTTTCACCGCTTCCAGCATATCGCACGCGCTTCTGTCCTGCGTGTATATAATTTATTTACTTTTCATTTCCAACTTATTAATTAATTGAAAAAAGCGGAGAGAGGAAGAAAAGTTGCCAATGGGCCAACAATTGCTTTAATCTTTTGTTTTTCTTCTTTCTTTATTTGAAGTAGTTTGGTATTGGTAAGGCAAGGAGGCAAAACAAGAGGACAAAATAGAACAAAGAGAGTGTTTTGTCGCTGATATGTTATGTTATAGGTTATAGGTCAGTGGCACATGTGAGATAAGATTTTGGAATGGTTAAAAGTTTTAGCATGGGCCAGCGAAGGTGTAGTAAAGATTGGAGAATGGAATGGGTTGTTTTGGGTTTTTGGTCCACACTATGTGTGGCGTGGCTAAATGAAGAAAATGTGGGCCTGGTTTCTGATGAGGTCCATGAAAATGTATTTGGCTTCTCAAGATATTACACTTCTTAATGCAACTATGATACATAGATAAATAGATAGATAGTAATGTTGTAGTAGTATTGAATGAACGTTGAATGTTGACCTGCTCAAATGGACGGTGATCAACCATTTTGATTACAATTGATTGGAATTAATTGGGAAATGGACAGTTACGCTTTACTTTGCTTTGACCACAACACACCAATATCACTCAAATGCGGTCCTATTAAATCCTCCCTCTCTTATCATTCATTTTTACGTTAAACTCTCTCTTATTAATATCATTCAATATTTTCTCTCTCTAACCTAAATCAATTAACTAACTTTATTTAAATCTATTTTTACACTTTCTTAAATATAAAACCAAACGTGTAGCAAACCTACTTTCAAAAACTTATTACTATTTCTCTAATTTCTCTTTATTTTATTCCCAACAACATTTTATGCAAAATCTTTGAAGATTTTTATTCTACAATTGTATTCATTATAAAAAGTCTTATCTAAGAGAATAACTGTATGACTTTTTTTTATTTTAATGCCACTATATATAAATTAATTAAATATTAAATTAAAAATAAAGATAACTGATAAAAAAATAGTATTGCTTTAAACACAAAAACAACGTATAAATAAATATAAAAAACTTTTAAAAACTCAATAATTGAAAAGGAACGCATAATAACAGCATAATACACTAAATGGATATTAAGAATGTTGGTCAACCCTGAAATAATAAGTTACAACGTTCGTTTGAAAAGTTTTATTTCAAAAAACCTTTCACTCTTTGAAGAAAAAAGAGGTGTTTTTAATTGCACATTTAAAGAAGTTATAACATCATTTATTTCTTCGAGTTTTACTAAAGTCCCAAGTAAAGTAAAGAAGTCGTTTTTATGAAGAAAAAATTAGGTCTTTTTAAGTCTACATTATAGAAATTCTAAAACATGCTTTTATGGTTTATTTCTTCAAGATTCTTTATTCATGTATTTCTTCGAATTTTGCTGAAGTTTCAAATAAAGAATTCTTTTTTTAAAAAAAAAATTAGGCATTTTTAATGGCACGGTAAAGAAACTCTAAAATACTCTTTCATCATTTATTTATTTTCAAGTTTTAATAAATAATTTTTTTTAAGTGAATATTAAAGAAGGTCTAATATATTATTTTCATTTACTTCTCTGGGTTTTACTTTTTAAAGTTGGAAGGCTTCATTTATTTGTTTTTATAATATTCCTTGTAACCATTGGTCGTTTTATGGAAATTAAGCAATATTTTTAGAAAATGTCAGTTATTTATTGTAAAAAAATAGTAAAAAATTACTTTGAGATGTAATTTAAAGAGGTTTCTATGAAGAATATTTTAGCATAAGTGACTATTTTTAATTGAGTGTAGTAAAAACCTTTATGTATATGAATTGAACATAATAACTTGTGGGTCCTCATTTCCTTACGTATAAATGTGGTTTTATGAAAATTATATTTATATAAGTTGTGTTTAACTAAATTTTTGTAAAAGAAACTTTTAAGAATATTATGGGCATAGCCTAATTCTTTTACAAAAATTGAAGTAGTTATTCTTAAGTATGTCCCTAAGTTTATTTTTCATGAATATAACTCTTTAACCACATGTAAAAAAAAAACACAGTTAATCAAACAATCTATAAACATAAAGGAAGCTTACAATTAAAAAATAATAATTCATAAAAAATATTATTATGTAAATAGACATAATTACATCATTCTTATGCATATTGATCTCATCATATACACTAAATAACATACAATTGAAATATCTTTTAGAAGACATGACACTTATGTCTAAACTCACAAAATAACACTTGTGAGTTATATTGTAGTGAACCACTCTGAATATCTTCGATCAATCTGACTACTTTACCTACCAGGTAAGACTACTGTTGGTCTTACCATAATCTAGTATACATTACTATAATCTCGAAACATGCATAATATGTCCTTTTTCTAGCTCCTCACTACTTGGTACTCTTGTTTATGTGATTGAGACTATCTCATTGAATTCGCTTTACCATAGCTCACCAAGCTAAAATACAAGTTGTACCTTCATCAGATACTAAATAATTCATATGTCTTAGTAGATTATGGACATCAACCACTTATTCTAGTGAGTCTCACACACAAATAGTAGATTATAGACATCAACCATTGACTCCACTCAATATATAACTACTTGATAATATTTTAATTTCACCTTACTATAAGTTCAAAAATATCCAGCTAATTTTCACTTAAATGAGAGGTTTTCTATTTTATTTTATTTTTATTTAAGCAAAAATTTCATAACTAAAGTTAAATTCTTTTATTAAAACAAAATTTCGCGTTAATTTTGCTTTTACGAAGATTTGCACCGCCTAAACTTTGCATTTGAGTTAAAAGCATGCCGCCTAAAATTTAGTTTTTATTTTATTACTCTGTCGTGTTTTTGCAATTTTACCTTTTTGTGAATTCATGTTTTGGTATTCAAAACTTGTTAAAATTCTTATTTTGACTTACATATTTAATCAAAGTGGGGTTTGTAAGGCTTTATTTTTTTGAAGAATACAACTAATAAACTAAATAAGAAAAGAATGAGAATATGCACATAGCATAGAATTACATTAATGGTGCCGGCAATGGAATAATTCCATATTAATATTTTTTGTTTTTCATGTGTTCTACATTTGCGCATGAAGCAATGCCATGTGGAACTATGGATATAATAATAGTGTATATGTCTACCTGTACATGCATTGTAAGTTATTAGAATAAGATGATTTTAGCTTTATCTTTGGACATATGTCAAATGAATCTCACTACATACATAAAAAAATTAAATTGAGTTTTCAAAATTGAAGAGAAAATGTCTCCCTAAATAATTTATCTCACTTTCTTATAAACTCGTCTAACACTATTTTTTCAGTGCACGAAATCTTATTTTTATTTAAGAATCAACAAGTAAAAAGAAAAATGATTTTATTTATTATTAATATTTTTATTTATGATTATTTATTAATATTAATGTTATTTTTCAATTATTTTTAACATTATTGTGATAAAAAAAAAGCAAAAGTAAAAATAAAAAATATACTCATAATTAATTATGAATTTCAGAAAGATTTATCTGTAATATAATAACTTATGTTGTATTTATGTAAATTCTTTTAGATAATACCATAGAAAACTCTCTTCCTCTTTTATTATCTTGATTTGTCTTTTGTTTTACACATTTATCTAACTCGGCTTATTTTTTCAGTTCTTATTATATTCATTCCCTCTCCTCTCGTAATGAAAACGTTTGTATTTCCAGAAAATTTCATTGGGTTTCTATCATAAATGTAAAATGTTTTAACTAGTATCAAATTTTGAACATTATAAATAATTCTCGTACCTCGAGGTATTTTTGCAGTGCATTGTAATTGTTTGATGTACTTGAAATGGTTTCTACTCATTTTATCTTCAATAAATGATTCTTAACATGTAGTACAAGGTATCTAGGCAAACTTTAAAGGGTTAGAGAAAAGTCAAGCTTTTCTAAAGCTATTTATCAAAACATCAAAATATATACGTGGTTAGGTGGTATTTAGTGCACTTAAACTAAATATTAGATAATCACTCTACTAACTTATTTTACATCAAATTTCTACTGCTTAACACCTTATAGAAATCATGATAATATATTCATATCGTGTAAGTTATTTGTTTTTTGGTGTAGATAAATGTTTAAAGAAACTCTTTTGATATACTCTTATAGCTAAAATGCAAAACATTGACATACACAAATTCTCATATAAAAGGTTGGTAGTTAAAATATAAAAGGTTGGTAGTTAAAATGATGAAGTATAATATTTCAAAACAACTATATAAAAACATTTGATGTGTCACAAAATTTTGTTAATATTGGAGATTTTTTTTTATGTTTGATAACATATTTTGTTACTCTATAAAGAGTCATCATCATTTTGCATTTAATATTTCCTTTTCCTAACAAAAATGTATTAGAGGATTTAATTTTCTTATCTTGTAGGCCTCATGTTATTTTGCACAACAAAATTCATTTTAATTGACCTACCAAATTTTCTTATTGTCTCATTTAGTATCCCATAAGGATCTATTTTATAACTCGATAAATTTATAGTTACTTTACTAATGATCTAGAAAAAATATATGTAAGATAAAGATAAATCCATCAACACTAAATTTAAAAAACATAAACTCCCTAACCAAGACAACATTTTATGTTCCATCTTGACAATTTTTTTAAGAATTTTTTAATAATAAGATTTCATATGTCTTCCCTTTTTGGATTTACTTCCATTAGTATTCGCATATTACAAAGGAGAATGACAAATATTAGCATATTGTTGAATAGTTTCATCAACCAACACAAAAGTCCCAAAATTACTCTTAAAAGAATTATTTTTAGTCATGACACCATTTCAAAGCATTTCATAATATTCACCTTTTTCCTTTGAAGTTTTGCCAAAGATAACAATGTCATTTGTGTATTTCAAGAGTAGTACTTCAAACTTACTTCTTCCTATCTTAGAAGTTGAATACAAGCTTTTTTTTCAGCATCCCTCAGAAGCTTGTTGAATCCCTCTCCAACAATGGTAAACAAAAAATGGAGCAAGTGGATCTCCTTATCTCATTCCTTTACTCATAAAAATCCTTTATCGAGTTACAATTTATAAGAGTCGATTCTAAGCTGAATTCTAAACATCTATATTATCCATTTTTCACAAAAGTTCAACATTCTTATATTGTAAAACAAAAAATTGCAATCCAGGAAGTTGTATGTCTTCTCATAATCCACCTAAAATATCATACATCTTTTTTCTCTCTCTTTCAATTTCATCGATAACTTCATTGTTATTCCACTTATTAGAAGCATACTTATCTCCCCTAAGAAAGCACATCAAGCTTGATTTATAATGTGTGTCAATGCCTTTTAAATCATCCTACCAAATTTTTTGCCACAATTTTGGACACAGTCTAATTGCTTAAATTTTAGGATTATTGGATAACAATATGATATATTTCTCTCTAGTACCTATTTAGCACTTCTATTCCATTTGTTTATCCATTCATTGTCACTATAAATATATCAAATATGCTCTTAGCCCTTCCATTGGGGTTGTACTAGGTGAATGTTCTCCTTAGTAAGAAGTATATCCTCCATGTCCATATTTATGATAAAGTTGTTGATTGTCTTTCTCTCCGTGCTATAAAAATCTCCTTGGTTGACCTATTTTATTTAAAACTTATTCTAATACAATTGAAGTGCCCCGTCAAGCATCAACTTTTCATATCACTTACTCTCTTTCTTCTTTTATGTTCTTCCCACATGTTCAACTTTTGATCATACTCACATGATAAGTGAACATTAACTATAGTTTTCTCGATTTTCTTTTAGTTGCGTTGCAAACCTAAGAAATCACTTCCATGAAACATGTATGATATTTCAAACGCTTCTTTATCACATAAACATAATAAGTCCCTACTACATTATTGTCTTCCACTACACCTTCACATCTCCCCACGAAAACTAACACAAATTCATATTTACATTTTCCATTTTAGATTCATGTAATAGTAACTTATGTACTTTACAACTCAATCTCTCATATATTTTATCTTTATCATCTCCTAAACCCTCTAACATTGAATGCAAGTATTCTCATAATCTCTCTTTCTCAACTCTCGTCTCACATTTAACTTGTGATTTTACTTTTCCTCTTTATCTTTTTTTTTTTTATAATTTGACTTTCCTCACCCTTCCCACTCACTCCCCAAAATTTCCTAATTTTCATAGTTTTTTTTTTTTGTCTAAAAAACATCCTTTTGTAAGCAAAGTGACCTGTTATAATTAATAATATTATATGATAAAATATTGTTAACAATATATATCTTGTGTCTTAATTTTTTTCTACTTGCGGATGCACTACAACTTTAAGAGATAAGTTTTGAACTTATATACTTTTATATAGTCGAAATGAACATCTATTAACCATAGTGGATAATTTAGAAGATAAATGAACTTGTCCCCGAATATTGTCTGAACCCATCTCAATTTTGACAGGAAATCTCTGCTTAGACTCAGTATGAGTGTGAGTAATATTTGTTCATATCATTAATTTAATGATATATGTAAATGTTTAGTTTATAATGTTACTAAGTATTTGATCATTATATATTATTGTTTGTTCTTTAAATTTATATACAAATGAAAAAAAAAAAATTTTATAAGAAATAAAAAAGACGTATTATTTATTATTAATTTTTTATTTATTAAAATTAATTATATTTTTTAAATTGTTTATTATTATTATTATAAAATAGCAAAAAAATAAATAAATAATACATTTAAAATAAGTTATACCCATAAAAATATTTATTTCTTCCTAATTTAGCAACATGATTGTTACATTAATAATTTCTTTAAACTTTTAGAGTGGAAAATTCAGTTTCTATCTCATCTATTTATTTCTTCTTTTTTTCACACAACCTATGCGATAACGTGAGTGACATTTGAGAGAGCTCAAAGTCCATCAATTTGGTTAAAGTAATTGAAAATCTAAAACTCTTCTTAATACACAACTATAATTAAGACTTAAACTTATTAAGATTGTCTACAATAAATATTAACATTAATATCGTCGATGGCCCAATTGGCCCTCCAAACAATGAATATATTAATAAGGTTTCAGATAAAAGGTTCATACATTCATTTTTATGACTTCCATTTTTGGATAACTGTCACCTCTGATGCATGCGTTTGGAGCTAAAATAAAGTATTTCTGCAAAGTTGCTATTCTGAATGTTTGCGTTGGCGAGTCTAAAACGGAACCCTATAATGGCAAAGCCATGTTTTTGATACATAACTATTCCTTTGGTCCTTTTCACCTTACATTTTTTTCCTTAATTAGAAGCTCTCATTATTACACTTAATTTACTTTTCATAATGTGAACATTTATTTCTGAAGCTTATAATTCTGAAATAATTAGTACGAGTCCCACAAATGAATGTTTGTACCATGCATGTCCTGTACAGTTATATATATATATATATATATATATATATATATATATATATGTATATAAATGTTATATATT
>Ga0123342_1005306_pt1 | contig 18822 bp, 5 predicted proteins | sample Turbeawhitnodule_FD_89960 | JGI IMG/M metagenome (GOLD analysis project Ga0123342, IMG submission 89960) | Root nodule microbial communities of legume samples collected from Mexico - Turtle bean Mexico white nodule | ecosystem: Host-associated > Plants > Roots > Nodule | place: Mexico: Nepantla...
CGTTGTACTCTAAGGGCACATACGTAGGGAATTGACCCAAAATGGGGAGGTGTAAAAGAGATGACACATCATCAAGTGTGATGGTCATCTCACCTATGGGAAGGTGGAAGGAGTTTGTCTCAATATGCCACCTTTCAACAAAGGCTGAAATCAACCCCTGTCCCCCACCTTATAGCTTATATTGCACATACTAAATAATCAAGAATTTTGTATAAGAACTTCAGTCTCAGCATGAGGTATCCCAAATTTACGTAATTTCCTACCGTGGGATACCAATTTAAGTTCTCCCCGATCCTAATACAAAATTTGTATATATTTTAATATAATTAAATCAATTTAAACAATAATTAACAAAAACAATTTAATTGAAGGTTTTTTCGTTCTTACCTCACCATCCCAAAACTTAAGAGCAACATGGTCAGCAAAATTTACCAGCAAAGACATATCAGAAGGTCCTCCAGGAAACCCTTCTCCCTGGTCCACTTGCCTATCATCACGTAATTCTTGTTGATTGTCATTATCAATACAACACCAATTCTTTCCTCCACAACACCTTAATCTCTTCTACGGACGGATGTCGTTGGTCTTGTTCGATCATGACCTTGAGATCCACCACCTCTTGTTTTAGCCATATCTGTCATAGGTGAACCATGGCACATAATCTAAAAAAAAAGTTCTTCAACGGGAAACAAAATAAACTAAACAAGATTGCATACGTGAAACTCCAAAAAAAAGTCACTTCCGGATTAGCTAATCCGAAATCCTAAAATTAATACTACTGGATTATCTAATCCGAAACCAACTTAACCAACAACAACGTAATCCGAAACATTCAAAACCACATACCGGATTATATAATCCGGAACTAATTAAACACTACCGGATTATTTAATCCGAAAACCTATGTAATCCGGAACTCACACAATTTTGAACTATTGAAAAAGACTACCGGATTATTAAATACGAAACCTAACTACACACTATTGGATTTAAAAATCTGTGTGATGCGGAACAAAGACAATGCATGCTTTAAAACAATTCCTCTACAAAGAATCCGGAACTAACATTTTCAATGTTGGATGAAGAGGCTCAATGCTTGAACAGTGATTTGGAGTTTACAATGGAAGTGAATGGTGCTCCTTTGAAGGCGAGGATGGGGGCTGCTGGGAGAGGATGAAGGTCTGTTGGTGGTTTGAAGAAAAGGAGGTGAACTGTTGGTTCTTTGAAGGAGAGGGGTGGGTGCCGCCGCGCTTCTGCTGCTGGTGAAAGGAAGCAAAGTGCTAAAACAAAGTGGAAAGGGGTAAAATTAGGTTTACTTTTAAATTTTTAATATTATTTTACTAAGGGGCATAATAGTAAAATCAAGTTTACTATGGGGGTGGCTGAAGAAGGGATAAAGGTGCAGGAAGAAGCACTCTATTCCAAAATGCAGTAGTAAGGAAAATTTTATTATGAATTTTTCATGCGAAAGCATTTTTGTAGATTCCAAAAAAACCCAATTCAAAAGTCTTTCACAAGTGTTTCAAAATGAGAAATTCAACTTTCGAGAACAAGTTTAGAAGCCAAAATTCAGAGTTAATTCTAAAAAACATATTTTAGAATAGTAAGTTGATGTTCAAGAAAGTGCATTCTAAAATAGTAATTTTTTTTTTCTAAAAAACATTTTCCAAATAGTAAAATACGTATTATGGATTGAGCATTTTGGAAGAAACATTTTCAGTTCCAAAATGGGTGTTCTGAACAATAAAAAAGTTATTTTTTTTATTTCATTTTTGGCACCTTAATTTCATTTTTGCAAAGTTAATATGGATGTAAATTTCTACACAAAAATATCATATGAGATTGACATGTGTTAAGATGTCGAGGATAATGATATGGAGTAAGTTTTATCTTGTAACATATTGAATAGTAAATGTAGGCCACATGTAGTGATATGTTTATAATAAATTATGTAAATGTTATTAGCATATTAATATTTAGATAATCTATATTTGTTAGACATATTTTGTGAATTATATATAAAGTTGTACTATGTTTTTGTAGGTATTCGATACTCGGGATAACTTGTTAGACTGCGAAAGAAAGGTTGTTTATAATTTTGAATTTGTTATTGTTATATTATGGTAAGATACAACAAGTGTACAATAAATAAGGAAGACATACATATTATTAGGTTGTGAGAGAGGTATCAAATAAAGACAATACATAAAAGACTTAGAAGTAACTACTAGTAGAAGCAGAAAATGTGAGAGTCATTTTAGATTGCGAGGGAAATTGATAAAAGGTGGTGAATAAAGTGAAATTACTTTATGCCTTTTATAATCACAATATGGTAGATACGGTGGTTGGTCATCCATATGTTAGTAGATTAATACATAATGAGAAGTCCATGCTTATTATTAATATGCTGAAGAGTCTAGTGAAACTTATAAATATTTTGTTAACAATAAGGGAGCATAATGAGAAGAAAGTAACCACCCAAAAACAAGTTTATAATGCAAGTTATGACCATCATAGATCATATCAAAGTCATAGAACTAAAATGCAATAATTGAAGGATGTTAATTCAACAAAACATGTATATTCATTGGTTAGGGTACAAATTGGTGTCAAATATTTTTGGACACACCATGACTCTGTGAAATTATAAAATTCCTTTACCATAGTATTCATGATGGATAGTACCTACAAAACTCACAGGTATAGGAAAATCTTACTTGAGATTGTTGGTGTTATTTCAACTGGATGACATTTTCTGTTAAATTTATTTTATTGGCATCTGAATGTATAAACAACTTTGTGTGGACCCTTGAAAAAACTTAAAGGGTTATTTTTAAAAGTTGATTCTTACCCAGTGTCTTAGTCAGTGATAAAGATATTGCTCTTATGAATGTAATAAATATCGTGTTTCCCGAAGCTTTTAATTAGTCATATCGCTTTTACATTGACAATGTGAAATTAAAGTATAAAATATTAGTGCATCCAAGAGAGGCATGAGATCAGGTAATCGATGTTTAAGGAAGTGTTGTTAATTGTGATTATTTAGAAGGATTTGAACATCATGTTGAGACATTTGAAGTTGTTTGTACTCCATGGTCTACATTTGTTGAATATGAGTGGTATTAGTTAATTCCACACAAAAAAAATTGTTAAGACATGGGTGAATAAAGTGATGCACTTATGTAACACAATAAGGCATGGGTGAATATTATGGTATACAATAATGAAAAAAAAATATTGGATGCTTATGCGAATAAGGTTGTGGTGCACTGAATTTCGTTTCAATGATTAATATCATTCATTAATTTTACATGCATTATAAAAAAATAAAATAAAAATATTAGAGAAACAGTAGTTATGATTAATGCACACTAATTGTACTAGAATAAAACATGGGATGAACATAAAATACTCATTAATGGAAGACAAAAATATATAAAGTCATTACATTAATACAATTCACAATAAATTGAAGAAAAAAAATATATAAAGTCATTACATTAATACAATTCACAATAAATTCTTACATATCAACTAATAATTTTTAAAACATATTTAAATAAACCACAAACTTATTCAAATTAACTGTAAAATAAATTACACAAATTAAATATATAATAAATAAACACATAATAAATAAATACATGCATAAACTCATGAATACAACAAAAAGACAAATAATATAAATTTCAAAAAAAGTTATATACTTGGAGAAGAACAAAAGAACCTTATGGGTGAAGATGAAGTTGTGTCTGAAGAATTTGCACCAACAAAAGACTTGAAAACACCCACATCAAATTAAAAAACCTAAGAAAAGTTGATAAAAAATTGAAACTGGAAAATCTGAAAAAAAAAAAGAGAACATAATCGATTCTGTTTTGCCTTCAAAAAACAACATAACCAATTATCCACTATTTTCATGAGCCTAATCGACTATGTCTTACCTTAAAAAACAAACACAATCGATTATGAACACAATTTTAACAACATAATCGATTATGCTCCCATTAACACATAGAACATAATCAATTATGCTCCCATTAACACACAGAACATAATCGATTATGCTCCAAAAAATAAAAGGTAATCGATTATGCCTTATGCTTAATCGATTATGAACTATTTTCTAGGGCTTAATCGATTATGTTTGTTGTGTTTTTACAAGGTTAATCGATTAGACAGTGTGTAAAATGTAAAACATATCTAACCTGACTTGGAAGATGAACGTTAAACTAATGAAACTAGCACACCTCACTCAACACCTTCTCCAATGGCTATCACTCACACTCTCCTCACTTGCCAAACTCTCCAAACCAAATCAACCAAACAACAATGGAAATGCAAATATAATGTTTACGAGAACCTCAGGTTACATAAATAATAACTCTGTGAAATGTGTTATATTAATGAACTCCACTTACATCTAGGCATTGCGTTCAAGACAGTCAACGAGATTCATTGTGTCAAAGTCAAGAATCTCTGCATGGAATAAATTTGTGTATGAAGTGTATGCATGCAGTGTGTGATCAAGTCAGTGAAGAAAAGTTGAAAGAAAAATAAGGGGCGCAAAGGTAATAACACATAAGTGTATGTGACTTTCTCTTCTTATCTTCATTTGTTATTGTATATCCAATTGAAGATATCGGTACACCTCATTTTTTAGTTTTAATTTTCATTATTAAGTTTCAATAAATTTCAAGTATGTTATAATTAATATTTATAAGTTAGATGTAACAATTGATATTTTAAAATATTTTTATAGTTAACTATATTATTTACTATTTTATAGATTAAAAAAATATTGGTATCTAGATTTATTTTTATTATTGATAAATAGTTGGTAGATTTCAACTACGAACTTTAGAATTTAAATAATTGGTAACTAAAATATTAGTTATTAATTAATTATAAATTTAAAACTATTTACTAATAATAAAAATTAATTTAAATATTAATAATTTTTATTGTCTTTAACATAATATCTAATTTAATTAATAAATTAATTATATTATTTTTTATCTTTAAAATTGATTTTTATTTAATGATTTTATAGTAATAATAGTATATCATAATATTGAAATTATTTTTTGTAAAAAATGTTTATTTGAGGTAAATATGAACTCTAGAATAAACGGTAGGGTCACTTAATTACGTAAGAAAATTTAATAGAATTCATTACGTTATAAAAGTAAAAGTAAAAGACACTTCATTTCATCATGAGAATGCATATTCTTGATAAACAAACATTCAATAACTAAAGAAAATGATATATCCATGTGAGTACGTAGACATGGAATAATCAGAGAGTACGTAGGTAGTGATGGAAAAAATTGTGTGTACAAATGTAGGTGAATGTGCCCATTCAAGTACATATTCATTAATAAACATCATTACAATATTGTCCCAATCATTATCACACTGTCTTTATTTTATTTTTCACTTCAATTTAGGTTCTATCACCAACCATAGGTTCATTGAATAAACTTTAAATTTAGGAGATCTACATAAATGAGTGAACTTCTGCTAAAAACTTAGTTTAATGATGCTGTAATTTTTTTTTTACTCATATCATAAATTACCAAGAGAAAGAAATGTTATAGATCTTATAAATTTAAGCATCATTTAAAAAAAATAAATACACATAACCAAACGTGCATTAGGTATTTTTGAGTATAGGTGAATTTAATAAGTATCCATGCATGTTTATAAGTATATATATATGAATAGCATGATGAGGTTGTATGAAAATAAATAGTTGTTTGGTCTGAATGTGGATTTTTCATTTAATTTTTTCACATGGCTAAGACATGCGTGCACATGGGGGAAGTGGGGATATGGAGGTTTATAAAGGAAAAGGAAAATGAAAAAGGGAAGTTTGAGAGTTTGGAGTGAAATGAAATGAAAAGAAACAAGAAGTTGCTACGTCAATGTCTACCTTTCATACACATGCATGTTCATTTGTTTCTTGCTTTCTTACATTTTTCGTCTCTTTCTCTCTTTAATTGCCTTAATTAATCTGCCTTTGCATTCACATCAGATCTTAAAAATAGACAAATAGATCTTAAAAATAACGTCATATAATAGGACTCATAAAATGTAAATTAAAACCTTATGTTATGATTTGTCCTAAATAAGAACTTCAACTAAAAATAAAAAAATATTTTTCTATCCATAACAAGGGAAATTTTAGTTTTGAGAAAAAAATTTAGTATTTATAAATAAAATCATCTAAACATAATTCTTCTTCCAGAAGAAAAACGATATAGGTTTAGACTATTAGGTTTACTATAAATATAGGAATTTCTAGTTAAATTGTTAATGGTTATTCCTACTACTTCATTATATAAAGTTAAAGTTTTCTTTCGATTTCATTTTGTATTTGATTTTATTTTCAGTATTTTTTAATATTAAATATTGTCTTTTAATTTTAAGTTGATTTTATGAGATCTTTACTTCTTTATTGTTATAATATTAATGTCCTTGATTTACGATACGAAATTAATATCTTTAATTACATAGCACTATTGATACGAAATTAATATCTTTAATTACATAGCACCTATATGTTTATGACAATATCAGATTTGACTGATGCACCACAATAATAATTATTGATTTTTAAGTGTGTGCTTTTTTTTTCCAATAAAATTTATTATGTCATATTCATTCAATAAATTGTTTGAAACCACTGTTGAAACATCTTCCCACATTTAATAGTTTGATTATTGGAAGAGTGAAGAGAAGTGATTATATGTAGAAAATGAATGGTAGAGGAAGGGACAACTACGTCCTAATTCACATCAGCTCCCAACTCTGTCTTCACTTGCTTTCGATCACTATCATAGAATTAACCTCTTTTCCTTTTTTACCATTTTTTTCATTTTACAGGGAAATAAATAATAAGTTCAATTAATAATTAAAATATTTATAAATACAAATTAAAAGTAGGACATTGGAATATTTCATTGAAAAATGTTTTGTTAACACCATGTGCAACATGACACACATTTGACGTTGTCAACGTGACAAAAAATGATGACGTGACAAAGATAGTTTTGTAACAATAATATTTTCAAAAAGCATGTCGGAGACGGTTTCTCCGAACTCTTGTCCACCACCACCGATGTCCTTCGGTGACGCTCCTCTCCATATCTTGGCTTCGTCACCTTCTCAACAAGTTCCTCTGCTACGAGGCCGAGTTGAAAGTTTTCGTTCTCATGGGTTGCGACCCCTCCCAGATCGCCAAGCTGCCACTCGCTAAGCTGCGTCGTCAAATCACTTGACGTTTGCAACGTTGTAGCTCTCGATCTTGATGTCGTCATTGCCGCGCTCGACGTGATGACGCACCGGGAACAACTCCGCCACTAACAGCAAGGACCGCGTGCGATCGCTGTTGTGGACGATGGCGTGAAATTGGTCGGCGTTGAAAAAAATCCACACGACTATCAGAATGCTGTCATTTGATAATTCGACTGTCGGAAATGTTGTTGTAAGACCCTTCATCGTAGGAATTGAAAGCAAAACTCTTCGGTTAAATAACTACCTTCCACCATCTACCGAAACTACCTTCCACGTTTTTTAAATATGAGTCATATATTACATCGGTTAAATAACTTAACCAGTATTATTCTAAGTAAAATAAAATAATATATATTATCGATTCTTACTAAGAATCACTGTAATATAACTCGTTCTAATAATTTGCGCACAATCTCAGAACTCTACTTCATTTGTGATGAAACGAATGAAAGAGATTAAATAAAATAATACGGTACTGATATTTCTTTTTAGAATCTGTTTATCCTCGACCAAACACATGATTTGCAATCAATGCAGCAGTAAAAGAGAAACCTGGTGTTGTAAAGGACACGGTTTAATATATCTTTTTAAATACATCATTTTTATATTTAATTAAGTTTTAACTCTTTATAAATTTAGATGTTTTTAACTAAACTTTTATTAAAAAGTTTGTTCTATTGAGTTTAAATTTTTTATTCTAGTTTTCAATTGAATTTTGGTACTTTAGTTTTGCTGTTGTGTGGATAATGTACATTCAAATTCATAAGAGACTTAAACTTTAATTATGTTATGTTTTAGTTTTCATGCAGGATATATAATCAATTAAGGTAAATGATCATGTCATTTTAGTTGTGATAAAATTAAATAATAGAGACTTAATTGAAAAAATATAAAAGTTCTAGACATTCGATAAAACAAAAATATTTAAAAGAAGTCAATTATAAATATCAAAATTTATTAGAAATTTAAAATTTAATTATCTTAATTTCATTATTACATGTTTTGCATTAGAAAGTTATCAAATTTGCATGAGTTTTACATTGTACCTAATAAGTTTAACTTAATATATATGATGTAACATATAATTTTAATTAACGGTGAAGGATTTATTGAAACAACTCCAATGAAGTTAGTAAGTAACCTAATTTTTAAAATAAATTTAAAATATAATTAAAATCAATGAGTTCTTCTAAAAGTTGATACACTATATGATTTGATTTCATCCAGTGGGCCAAAGTATAAAATGGTATTGAACTGGATCGATTTTTACATAAATCATTAATTTTTTTGGCCCAACTTACAACTCTAATCCATTGGTATAATATTTCACAAATCTAAACCAGCAAAATAAAAGGAGCTGAAAAAAAAAATCCCAACACAATATTGAAACCAAAGGATATAATATAATATCACAAACAAAGTTAGATAGTTCTACACTAGAGAATTTATAATTTCAACATGATTGGAACCTAAATTAGGTAGAGTTTGACTTAATTAAAAAAAATCAATTTTATAGTAGATTCGTTATTGTAGCATGTGTAGTGCTTTTAAGACACAACTTATCCTTTTTCCACAGTACCATAATCAAATTATAGTACTCTATCATAAGTCAAGAAATTATAGTCTTTATGTAAGTTCATTTACAAATCAATTTTTTTTGGTGAGAAGGAACTAACATAACTGAAATTATTCCAATCTCAAATATATATGTTGAGATAATATAAAATCAATTATGGTATTTGATATATTTTTGTTTTAAAATTTAATATCTCATTATAATTTTATTTTTGAAAGATATTTTAATCACTATAAAAAAAATCATGAAATAGAAACCAATTTTAGAGACAAAAAATAATTAGTTGACTAGATTAGAGATCATTTTAGAAACTAAAACAAAATTGATTTATAAATTAGTTTTTATTATTGTTAAATGGTTTCTAAATTGGTATCTACGAAGGTTTTTCTACCAATTTTAAATTAGATAGCAAAAATCTTTGTAGCTAATTAGATAATTTAGAATCGTAGCTAATTAGATAATTTAGAAACCATTAAACAATAATATAAACTAATTTAAAAAATTTTATATCTAAAATGATTTCTAATTTAGTTACTCTAGTAACTAATTATTTTTTGTTTTTAAAATAATTTTTATTTCATGATTTTCTAGTAATTAATTATTTTTTTTTTTTAAAAATAATTTTTATTTCATGATTTTATTGTTGTGGATGAATTAAAGAAAGAAAAGTGTGTTTAAAGTTCTTGACTTTAACGTCAAACTCCTAAACGATTAAATTAAATGTAGTTAAATAAAAACATAAAACAAATATAAATGAGCAAGAACTTTTCAATAATTAGCATACCTAAGTTGGTGGGTAATGGTGTATTAACTAAACTACACCTCATTGAGATGTTAAAGCACATACACTGGTAGAGTTCCACTCATTAGTCACCTTCTAATTACTGTTGCTTTTCTCACATTTTCCAAGATAAATTTATTGCCTTTGTCAATTGGTGACACTTTTAGTTTACCTAATTAAACTATTCCTTTAAATCTTCTCTCTTTCTTTCTATATTTAAATTGAATTTAATTACTTCTAAAATAAATTGTGACTTATTAAAAACAATTTTCATCACAATTCACTTTCTCCAAATTTAAAATATAATTTTTTTATGGCAATAAAAAATAATAAATGTGAACCACTCCAAGAGTGATCAAATTCTTATACAGAATAAAAGACCTAAGTCACTTTATCCTAAAACGTGCACCACCGGACTTTCATGATTAAAAAACATCTCTAACCTTACTCAAAATTAAACATCCTAAAAACAAGTACCTGAACTCAAAAATATATCAACATACAAACCAAAGGTTCGAGACACCAATAAAAAATGAGAAAAAATGAGAAAAAGATTTAAACATAATCCAAAACCAAGTTTTCGTTTCAACCAAGACAACCACTTCTAAACCATTGACAACTCACTCTTTAAAAATTACACTAAACCATTGACAACTTCCCCAATTTGAAATATAACTTATTCAATTGTTTATCACAATTTCTATAATTTATTTTAGGTGAAGTACAAAACCTAATTTAAAAATATTATACATAAAGGGGATTATATAAATTACACGAATGCTTAGTTATTTTTTTTAATAGAAAAATCAATTTAAAATTTCAAGGAGCACTTTATATCTTTATAGAGAAAAAAAATATAAGACTATGTGAAATTAATTATTTAGAAATTTTTTGGGGAGATCGGTGATTAGGATGGTTCCACTTGAAGTTGCAACGATTGTGGGAAATTAGGTTTAATAGTCTAAAATGTGAGTCAAAAGAAGAACCTTAGTTGGATTTATAACATACTTGGACCACACCAAATTTTAAATTGACCTACAAAAAAATAAAGATAAAAGGCAAAAGTGAAAAAGAAAATGGTAACAATATTAGTGTTTGATTAAATATTTTTGGTGTGGATTATAATAATTTATGATTTCTGAAGAACATGATTCTGTAATTAATGTAAATGTTGCATAGCAAGAAAAGTAGATGTTCCCACACCAAATGAATAGACATAACCAAAGAAAGGAATAAAGATATCACGAGGAACACACATTCACGTCGGTGCTGGAATCTTCTTCTACCCTTTGCAATTTTCCTTTTTCTTTATCAAATTGCATAAGAAAAGTGCTTATTTCGCTACGGAAAATTGATTTTTCAGTGGTCAATTTAACAATTTGGATAGGCCAAAAACTTAACTATATTTTACTTGGCATAAAGAAAACAAGGATCTGAGAGAAGTGACTTTAACTTATGTATGCAATGCTTTTGAAATACGCTTCCAATTGGCACATAAGGATACTATTTGTGTAGCTGTATTTTCCACGCGGTGTTGGATTTTTTAGTACACCTTTGACTTTTTTTTTTTTTTAATTTCACCTAAAGAGTTTAAATAATAGGAGTTATAGTTGAAATTAAATGAAGCCTAAAAGAAAATTCATAAGCAAATCTTGCATTATTTAATTTTTAACTATTACTAATATCAAAAGCATGTGCCATTTTTTATGATGGCCACACTCCATATGTCTTTCTCTCCATGGGTTGTCAAAGTAATATGGCCACACTCCTTATGTCTTTCTCGCTATTATAATTATTGTACTTTTATAATATTTTGAGCATAAAAACTGTTTTATGAACATTTAATTGAGTAGGATAAGTATATAATTGATTATTTAGAGTTAAAATTAAAGTTTTTAGATAAGCTTCTAAAATAATTGATGATGATAAAAAATAATTAATTGTCTCGGTTTAGATAATTTTTTTTTAAAAGTTATTCATCTAATTGATTATTGTTCTCGAACTAGTTTGGGGACTGGAAGAATTATTGATTCGGGATGTTGTTCGGTCGATCTTCGTGTATCCAACACTTTCTTCAGCCTTCCTTGCCGAATGGCTCCTCAGGCGGGTGAGGTACCTGCAAATGGCACTCCAACGCTCAAGTTAGTAGGACGGTAGTGTTCGGCTGTTAGAATACTGTAGATAATGACATACCTTTTTCCTTGGAATGTGTGATATTTATATTACCTTGATGGACCATTGTTGTTGGGCCGGATTAAGGAGTTGGTTTGCGATTAGGGTTGGATTTGGTCATCCTTAACCATGGGTTAGTCTTGCTAACCAGGTCAACCTTTGACTTAAACGTCTCATGTCGGTCGGCCACATGTGCCACATGGTCGACCTTATCGTTTAAATTGGGATTTGGTTCTCTGAGTCGGCTGAGTCAAGTTCATCGGTCGACCATCCCAGTACAATTATATTCTACTAAATTGGTTTTTACACATTTTAGATATTGAAACATAATCAATTATATCATGTTTTTATAAAGAAAACACAATTTTTTATAAATAAATCGATTAAATCAGGTTATAATCGATTAAAATTGTATCTTAAAGTGCTTTTTTTTGAAAGAATTAAATCAGTATAAAATTTTTGTATGTTTTCTTAAGTTCTTATTTTTTTTTCTCATTCTCTTAAAATTATATTGTTTTGATGTTCATTAGTCACTACATTGAATTTTTCCTAATATCAACAATTTTAAATAATTTTTTAAAACTATTTAAAGAACATTTTTCAATCAATTGACCCCTCTTGATTGTGTTTTCACCCTCTTAATTATTTTTTTAATCATTCAATGTTTTACAACTATTTCCTAACTACTAGATAAGTCTTTGTGAAGTGTATTAATTTTAGTTATTACTTATAATAATTAATAACTATTATGATCACATACTTTATCTCTTTTAATTGTACTTAGCTTTGACTTAAGTGTGGTTTGAAATAATTCTAAAGATTTTAGACACTAATACAAATTTTATGATACAAAACTTATTTTATCTAATGAACTAATTTGATTTTATCCCAAGAGAACTCATTAGCGTATAGCGCAATAATTTATCCATTTTTAAAAATAATTTATTTGAAAAATATTATTATTTTTAATTTTATAAGTTAATAGACAATACTAATACACTGGCAGTTTGTAAAAAAAATAAAAAATCTTATAATTAAATTATATAAATTTTATCAAATCGTGCTATGTGTAACAACATTAAAATAAACAAAAATAGTGTATCTTAATATTATGATTTTTAATGGAAAAAGTACACTTAATTAATAAAATGAAAATAAATGGTGAAAGCTAATTCAATTTTATAGCCACCAAAGCTATAAATAACTTAGCCTGAAATTTTTTAATCCAAATTTAATTAATTTATTAATGCTATTAAAACAAATATTTATTATTTAATAAGTTAAAATAAAATTTACATATACATCATTATTTGCATATATTTATGGATAATTATTAAAGTATGACTCTTATAGTTGTTAAACAACTTTGTAAAATGTTAATTGATTTTAGCATGATTTTAAAACTATTTATATTGATAATTATTTATTTTAGTATGTTTACCTATTTTTATTAATCGGTTTGTGGGTATTATTTTTTTATTCAACTTTCTCATTGCTATTTAAGATTTAAATTTATACTTGAATTTTTAATTATTTTTTTCACTTGTAAATAATCTCTTTGATATTGGTATGTATTGATTTAAGTAGAAACCCTTCAATATAATAAATCTATAAATAAAAGATTGTTAATCTACTCTATATATTTTTGTCTAAGCAGGTCACGAAAATAAATTTGACTTACTCAAATATTGTTATTAAGATCTTTTAAGAAAATACACTGAGAAAATCCAATACGAATTAGTCATAAATAAACTCATATGAGAGAATATAATATTTAACTTAAATTTTTAAGATATTAAGTTCTTGAGGTTTTTTTTTATACATTTACTCCACTTAACTCAAGTTCACGATCAAATTTCTAACCTATTTCATTTATAAGTTTGTTGTATAATTTAACTTGATAGTAAACAATATATTAGACTAAATAAACATTTGGTATAAAGAGAAGTAAAATTTAATTTATGTCAAATTGAATCTTAGAGTTTAAATTTCTACAAACTTTTTTCATAGTCATAAATTTTTTCATAATTATAAAAATAAATAAATTCTTGACATAGTTAATAAATCATTTATATCATTAATAAAAAAACTATATACCACCTAACACTAACACTAGTAAAAAAATATATAAAAACGATTTATGAACCGTCATTATTTTGGATGTCATTATAAATGAGTAATAATGAGATGTGTAACTATAATTATTTTGACTAGTAAATAACGATTTTTTTTAAAGACTATTCTTTTTGGAGTTGTCGTTATAAGTGGTTATTTTGTTTCAAAAAAATAAAGATTTGTAAAGACGGTTTTAGATGGAACTCTCGTTTTATATATATATATATATATATATATATATATATTAAAGTTTTGTGTTATATATATATTCTTCAAACCTGCATAAAAATATCAAATTTCAAAAAAATAAAAAGTATTTAATATCGTAATTTAAATATGAAAAATACGTACAACAAATTAAGAATACATAACATTCTACAAAAGTTTTGCAAGTATATGTGTGTTGAATATACACATAGAGTAATCATTACTAATCAACACATACATGCAAATATTTATTATAAAATTAATTAAATAAATTAGAATACTAACTACTATAAATATAAATGCAAATATTTATTATAAATTTAATTAAATAAATTAAAATGCTAACTAATATAAATATACTTACAAAATATTTATTATAAAATTAATTAAATAAATAAAAAAACTAACCTTTTTGCGTTTTGGCGTGCACGATACAGTGAAGTTGACGAAAAGGGAAGTCCGATGGTGGCGAGCGCGGGACGCGTTGGCTAGGGAAAGACGTTGGCTGGTGCGACGGAGGAGGCCAGCGAGTGATGCGACATGCGAAGGAGGCTAGCGACTGGTGTCACACGCGAAGGAGGCTGGCGGCGGTTGCAACAACTGAACGAACTTGCTTTGTAACATATCTGGTTTGTGAGGAGATGGAACAAGGGAGGGTCGCGCCAGGAGCTGGGACGAAACAAGGGAGGGTTGCGACGGGAGTTGGAACGAAGCTCGTGGTTGCGGCGAGAGCTATGGTCTGGCGGAGCGGCGACTGCTCATGGCGACGCGGTCAAAGGAGGTGGTGTAGCTAGCGGTGACTGTGGGTGAGGAAAGAGTTAAAATAAGTGAGGAAAGAGAGAATGCAATGAGTGAGTCCGAAAATGAGTTTTGGTGAAAATGAGTGAGGGAAAGAGAGAGTTTGGGGGCGCACAAGTTTTTTTTCTTCTCTGAAATAGATCATTAACGACGATTCTTTATAGAACCGTCTTTATTCTTGCATGTTACCTAAATTAACGACGATTCTCATCTGAATTGTCTTTAAAAACAACGAAAAATTGAAAAAAATTACAAAAACTGTCACCACCTCTCTTATTGCGATTGTTCTTTAAGAACCGTCTTTATAAAAAGTCGTAAATATCATATTTTGTACTAAGGTAATGATAAGTATGAAATTATATCCTAAAAATAACTTTTTTATAATTATAAGCATGTAAATGATTATATTACCTATTCTTTCTAAATATATATAAATGATTGTAGGATATATTACGAAGAGGTTTATTTAACTTGATTGTATTTCTTTATTCAAATATTTATTTTAAACATTTGATATTAAAACCATATTTAAAAAGGTAAAATCCATACTATACAGCCTATAAATTTAGTTACAATCTTCCACTTCACTAATCTAATCTTAGAATTTCTACTATATATTATTAATGATATTTTTGAATGCACGAAACTAAACAAATAATTAATTTAGTAACAAGACACAATTAATTATGTTTTTAATATATATGATTGATTATGTACAAATTCTCCTTCCACCTCCATATATTTCTCTCCACCTTTATATAAATGATGAAAAAGTCAATTTTAACCTTTTTAAAAAATTTAAATAACCTTAAATAAGGCTTTTTTGACTATGATGGGGTTATTTTTTTTTGCTTTTTACCAAAATGGAGTCCGTTTAAAAAAAATTACAAATTTAGGCAAGTCGTGTCAATTCGACACGACTTCATATACACAAATCGTCCCAATTAAACACGACTCTGCCATGTCATACTGAAGTCGTGCCAACTTGGCACGACTTCTGCCATGTCATACTAAAGTTGTGCCAACTTGGCACAACTTCTACCACGTCATAATTTTTTTTTTAATTTTATTGTTTATATTGGGTAGTAAGTTATGTAATGTTAAAAATTAATTTGATACATAATTTTCTAAGAGTTAGTTTTAAGGAACAAAAAATTGGATAATCGTGTATGGATCTAGTTGGCACGACTTCAGTATGACATGACAGAAGTCGTGCCAAGTTGGCACGACTTCAGTATGACAGGGCAAAAGTCATGCCAACTTCAGTATGACATGGCAGAGATGTATCAAATTGGGACGATTTGTGCATATGAAGTCGTGCCAAATTGGCATGACTTGCCTAAATTTGTAATTTTTTTTAAACGGACCCCATTTTGGTAAAAAAAAAAAAAACTCCATCATGGTAAAAAACCCCTTAAATAAAGTATAATTTTACATTTTTAAATAATCTCTTAATTGCATCCAACATCTCATACTTCCTTAACACTTATATTTGTTTTTAGCCACAACTTCTAAGAGAGCAGTTCCATCATTTGAGTTGTGTTTGTTGTATTCAATGTTCACCAAGAATTTTTTTTTAGTTTTGTATTCCATTTTTGCACATCATTAGTTTTTTTTTTAGTTTTGTAGCTTAAAATAAAAATAAAAATAAGAGAACAAAAGCAAATACCAAAACATCACAAAACTTATCTTAATCACCATCGTTCATTACAAGCCACCACAAACAATGACCACCACTTGAAAATAAAATAAAAAACACAATTTTTATCATATTAAAAAATGTATTATTGAATTTGAAAAAATATATGAATGGGCAAGAAGAAGGAACGAAGATGCTAAGAGAATTAACCTTAATTATGTGTATTTCTTCACATAAGTGATGTTAGAATGAAGGCGACACCTTAAAGGAGGATAAATTGGGAAATAATGCATGCGCCAAACAAATTTTCATTCAAAATCTCATGATTTGATAAAGGGATGTTGAGTATGTAAGTCCCACCTTCTTTTCACTTTTTTTCTTGGCAAATCACTTGATGCAAAATATACACCATTCATATATTTCTTCTCTTTTCTTTACTCGTAACATCACCCCATAATACAAAGAAAGGTTAATTCCGAGTTTCTTTCAAATGACTACTATTTTTTTTTAAATGGACTTAATCCACAAGTATTCAATTGTGACCTTTCATCACTCTGCCTCAATGAAACACACCACTTAAACTTTCATCATAAAGACTTTATATTCACAAATTAAAGATCTACAATCCATATCATTATGTACCTTTAAACTAATCAATATGATGAATTCTCAACTTTCATTCTACCAGTTGAACCATTTAAAAGAAAAAAAAAACAATTAAAAAATATTTACTCATAAATTATAAGTCACCTACTTCAACCTAATGATTCTTATCAAAATGTGTTAATATAGGATATATATGTATGAATTCACAAATTTTATTTTGACACCATGTCAGACATGATGGAAAAAACACACGCAAAAACAACACACAATAACGAATCAACAACAGAAAATAAACAATACAGAATTTAACGTGGTTCGGTCGCCAATCTGCAACCTACATTCGCAGGCACTTAATTAGGTTTTCATTTTGTTTGTTACAATTTTATTACAAGAACAAAGATCTCTTAAGTAAATATTATAGAGAGGACACAATAATTAAGTCCACTCACTAAAACATAGTGTCTAGTCAGCCAACCCAATTGGTTATGGCTTCACACTCAACAATCTCCCACTTGAAGCCACGAAACAATGTTCATTTGCGCTTCAACTGTATACATGTACTTCTGTAATCTGTCAACGAAACTCAATGTTCCACCTCTAGTTGCCACCAACCTTCTTAATCATTTTGAAGACTTCGTTAAAACTCCCTTGAGTCACGTCAGTCACTGACCCGTTTTATGTTCCTACCGGCTCCCACTTACACGAACGACCAGATCTTGGAATAGCCTGAGAACAAACATACTCCATACTCAACAAGAAATTTTCTGGAGATGTTTCAACATTTGGAATACTGGTTCTCTTAACCCATTGTCGTCTAGGAACCTCAGCTGAAGCACGACCCGTGCTCCCACTGCCATAAGTACCTCTAACTGGTCTACCTGAACCTTTCCATGCTCGTTCATCCTAAATCTGACCTGTGGCTCTGAGTTTCTCTCTTGTAAAGACAACCCTCTTTTGCCCACGAGATTTCGTGAACCGGACTTTGTTTATCTTCTGAATTGGGATGGTCACTCCGTCAGACGGTAATTCGACCATATACAACGAACCTCTCTTTCTTCCGCGGTCCATGACAAGATTTCCCTTGACGACCTTCCACTGCTAATTTCCGAACTTCACATCATGTCCCTATTCGTCCAACTGCCTAACAGAAATCAAACTTTTTGTTAAGCTTGGAACAACTCTGACATTCTTCAAAGTCTAGAAACCAACTGGTGTCTTCAACACTATGTCACCCATTCCCGTAACATCAAGGGTTCTGTTGTCTGCTAGTCTTACCTTGACAAAATCTCCAATGCTTCACTGTTGTGGGTAACATGAAATGAAGCACCAAAATCCATGACCTAGAAATCCACACTGCTATCTGCATAATAGACTAAAAGGTCCTCATCCGCCAAGTCTTCTGCAATGTTGACTTGTTTATCATTTGGGCATTGATTCCTAAAATGCCCCACCTCCTTGCAGTTCCAACATGTTACACTTGAGCAATCCCGAGTCTTTGACTGATTTCTTCTTTTGTTCTTGCTCCCACTATCTCTGATATTTTTCTTACCTCTGATGACATATAGCGATTCACTAGATAATTCCCCATAACTCCTTCTTCGGACATCCTCGCCAAGAATGAGATCACGA
>Ga0123342_1005307_pt1 | contig 18822 bp, 13 predicted proteins | sample Turbeawhitnodule_FD_89960 | JGI IMG/M metagenome (GOLD analysis project Ga0123342, IMG submission 89960) | Root nodule microbial communities of legume samples collected from Mexico - Turtle bean Mexico white nodule | ecosystem: Host-associated > Plants > Roots > Nodule | place: Mexico: Nepantla...
AGCTTTGTGCCTTCCTCACTTAGTCTTATCTTGAGAGTTCTATGGTTACCTCAAGTGGCGGCATAGCACACTCATCTTGGAGTCTCCATCCTCTAAGTGGCGTGATCATCCAACCATTCCTCCGTCTTCATGAGCTCTCTCTTCTCCTTCCTTCCTTCTCTTTTTATGTTCATGTCTTAGTTTGATTCTTTGCTTTTTCAGTTCGGCTTTTCAATTTCCTTTGTGTTTTGCTTCGGTTCTTTAGCTTTTGCTGTCCAGCTTTGCTTCTTCTTCTTTTCTAGTTGCTATTTTTGGTTCAATTTGACAATACATGGAACTTCCATATGAGTTTGGGTTTTGGTACTAGTCTTGGTGTGTTCTTGAACATAGAACCTTGATCCAATTCTATGAAAAAGTGCCTACCTCATATCCAACTCAAGTTGATTCCTAAGAATGTCAAGAATCATTCATATTGTGCTATTGGAATCATATCAAAGAGGGTTTAGAAACATGAAATCGCCTTCCGACCTCATTCATGGCCTATGGACAATAAATGGTCGTTCCTCACCATGAAGCACACTACCAATTTGAATATAAAAGAGAAACATGCATCTATAAACAATAATAACTCTAAAAATATCACCTTGCCATTTAATCCCAACAAATAGATTTAGCAGCTCATGATAAGATCTTACGGTTAAAGTTCAAGATGACAAGCTAAACACAACAAAAATGGATCCTTGAGTATTATTACCATCTTGCATTCAAGATTTCCTTCTCTAGAGATTAACTTACACTTCTTTTGAGGTTTTGGCTTTGTAGCTAGATTGATTCTGAAGTTTAGACTCTCTGAGCCTAAACCAACGTAATTTCTATATCTAAACCTCTTTCTGGATCTCATTTGATCATCTTAACATCTATGTTTCTCTATTTCTTGATACCTCTCTATGCCTCTCGATGCTTAGAATGTTGCCCCAACGTCCCTATTACAGCTTTTATGAATAGGATTCAAAGGGATTCAAAGGTTTTCATCATGAACTTCGTGTAGGCCAATCTACTCCGCGGATTGACTGTTTTCATCCTTAAGCAATATTTTTGGGCTTCAATCCTCAATTATTGAGCTACATTAGATTCCAAGGTTAAGGATTTGTCAAAGATTTGCTCCATATTCTCTCTAGCCTTAAGCTTTCTTAATCATGAAACAAGATTGGCTTGGATTAGGCTTCAACCAAAATCTTCTTCTTTCGAAATTTGCTGCATGTTGGTTTGGGCCCTTCCTATGAAAAATTGGGTTTCTTCATGTTTAAGTATGCTAATTCGCTCAGCATATGTAGATGCGCTCATCGTTTTGAGTGTTTTCCAATGAGTTTTCTCTATGGACTCAATTCGTTGAGTCGTTCTACATGTGGTGGGCCTATTGGATTTGTTGCTCCATCCTTTTTTGCTTGTTAGAGGATTTTGGCATGATTCTTACTAACATTTGTACATATATATTTTACCTAAATTACATGTCTTTTCATCTATAATAATTACTATAATTAAACATTTATCATCTCCTCGTACTAGACGCTCCCCCATGCTCACCTTAGATAGTCCCCCCTCACATTAGATGCTCCCCACCCCCATCCAGTTAGATGCTCCCCCCTCCTTGCGTTAGAGGCTCCCCTTCCTCGCATTAAACTCTTCCCCCATGCTCTCACTAGATGCTTCCTCTCCTCACTTTAGACACTCTCCACTCCCTCTTTGTGTTAGACGTTCTCCCCTCTATATGAGTTTTGAGAGTTTTAAGAGAAGATGGATCCATCCCACGATGTGATGATGTTGATGTGATGGTTTGAGTTCTAGTGAGTACCATAAGAGTTGTGGTCCGAGAATAGTTTTATTGGAACTCCATGGTGGGCACCAAATGTTCTTACCAGATCTGAGCTAGAATCGTTTGAGGTTTTATCGAAACTCTATGGTGGACATCAAATGTTCTTACCAGATCTAAGCTAGAATCGTTTGAGATTGATACCGAGCTGTTAGACGAGTTGATCTCTTCGTGAAAGGGTTGTCGAGCTCTGATGATGAAGACCGAATGATAATCCACCTACAAGATATTCTTCAATGCTCAAGTCATTAAAAATTTAGAAAATAAAACTATATTTATAAACTTTAAAAAAAACCTAGCAAAATATCTAATATGGTTACCAAATAATGGACTGACTAATCAGTTATCAAATATTGAAATGATTTTCATTTTATCATACATCAATTTTAAAATAATTCCAAAATGATGTAGACTCAATTATCTCAAATGAATATTATATTATTAATATTTTTAGTACAAAACTAATTAAATTATTTTGTATGACATAGCAATTAAATTATTTTTTAAAATATGTTATAAACGTGTGTACAGTTATAATTTATAAACTCTTTACATCCTTAAAAACAAAATATATATTAACAGCTTGAAGACTACCATAACCGATATTTTCCACGAGGGTGATTTGGTTCTTATTAAAATATGAATACTTTCTTCTCCAATTATTATTGTTTTTAATCTTTTATATAAATTACTCTTTTAAGAAAAATAAAAAATTATTTGCTAAAATCAACATACATATAAAATATTTTGTACGATAATTATATTTGTTTTAACATAATTTTTTTAATTTATACTTAAGTTCATTCTAATTTATTAAAAACATTTATTTTTTGTTTTCTATTTTTCTCAAGTTAAAATACTTGTGAAAACATATCTCACATGCTTAACTAATATTACATTTTCTCACCGATTTATTATTATATTTTAAAATAAATAACACATAGAAGTCTAACAATATATTTTCTTTTAGTTATGAATTTATTAATTATTAAAATAATTATATGAAAAGTTATACGAAATATTTTTAATAATTAAGGGTGTAAAAGAATTTAAACCGAGAAAAATCTTCGCAGTGATAAGTAAACGTTGCTTTGGGTACGCTCTGTTTGAATAATCTAATAGAATTTAAAATTTCCTATGCATATAAATAATATTCCTTTCTTATCATATTAGAGAAGATATCATATTTATCAGATTATTGAAAAAACGGGGAACTCAAATGGTGCATCGTTCTCGAAGTGTTGATACCTGACGGAACGAAAAGGGGATCTCAATGGATAGCGTCAAACCTCTCATCGAACTGGAACCGGACGACGATGGCAGAATCAGAAGAACCGGTTCGTTTTCTTTCTAACTACCTCGAATCTTCAATTTCATCTCTGAATTTGTATTGATTTCAGTTCTGAACGCTATAATATTTAGATTTAATATCTAAATCAGTGTTTTTAAGTCCTTAGGCTCTCTGAAAGACTTGATTGTAGTAGCGTATTAATAAGTTTTTCAGTTCATATTTAAGTGAGAGCAACTTCATCAACTGGTTGACGCTCCGAGAGAGAATTTTAATGATACAAAAGTTAAAACAAGTTACCAATTTCAAGAATGCGTATTAACTCAATTATAACATGAAAGACCAAAACTGAAACGGTTAAAACTGAGTATCTTTTGTAGATTTGGATCTTCAAAGTTGAGTTAACTATCGCTCAACTCACTTTAGAAGTAAAATATACTGTAGTGCCCGTTTAGGCCCAATCAACCTGATGTAAACTTGAGGTTTGCAAATCTCTGTTGTGTATTCTGTCACAGTTATGTCGAGTTCATATGAAGTTTTCAATAAAATAACTTATCTTTGTTAAGAAAATTGTTAGTTGATGTTATGATTTGTTAAACATGTAGATACTATCAATAGTTGATTTCATCATCAAGAATGGAAATTAGTTCCTTTATCTTCTTAATTGAGGTACTTATTTTAGAGAAGTGAGATTCATTTTGTGCATTTGTATACTTAACCAGTTATCAGACATTCTTTTCCTAAGAAATTAAACATTCAAATCCAGATGAAGCTAAAAGAGCATATATTATGTTTGTGTTCTGTTTGCAGGGAATGTGTTGACGGCAAGCACACACATTATAACTGTGGTGGTAGGGGCAGGGGTGCTGGCTCTTGCATGGGCCATGGCACAGCTAGGATGGATAGCAGGCATAGGAAGTATCATCACCTTTTCAGCTATCTCCATTTTCACTTACAGTCTTGTAGCCGATTGTTACAGATATCCAGACCCTGTCACTGGCCAGAGAAATTATACTTATATGCAGGCTGTCAAGGCTTACTTAGGTATTCTCAACTTCCATAATTTCATTATTCTAATGATTTTTTTCTTCTAATCACTGCTACCGATTAGTTTGTAAGATACATCTTTACTGTGAGAAGTATTGACAACTAATATACCCTAAAAGTGGAAAACATCAGAGCTACATTGCAACTCTGCTAAGTTAAGAGTCAAAATAGTTGCCCTTTTACATGATTGAAAAATGTTGTTGTGGTGAACATACACATATTCACATATAAGAAGTTATTGAATTGTTAAATTTACTTTCTTTTTAATCAATAATTATAACTTTATTATTTGAAATATTTATTGGAGTAAAGTCAGCAGAATTATAATCTAACAATTATGATGTCTGCTACTTGGGTCCGAATGAAACTGTTGTGGAGACTAAGGTCTTAGAATTAGCTTTAAATAAATATATATAATTAAGATAAAAATTTCACCAAAGATCACTTGCTAAACCTATTTTCGATCTCATTAATCTTATCATATGTTAGACTGGGGTTGTAACTTATAAGTAGTCACCCAAGTACCTAAATCATAATAGAAAACTTGATGATATTATCTAGGTAATTATGTTACATTTAATAATAAATCTTGGTAATTACATTATTCTAAATGTATCCATTAATAAATAATGGATGAACCTGTACCTTGAACAAGACTTCATTTATACCATCAAGTAGGAAAAAGCGATTATGACCATAACTTTTTATTGATCACGGGACAAATAGGAAAATGTAAATAAGAGCCATAGAAATTAAATATTGTAGCTTGGGGTCTTCATACCTTTAACCAGAACATTTTGTCATCGATTGATGATGAATGGACCTGGTGAAATACTTTTTAATGTCCTTTTTCCTTCACGAGCAAACTTGTGACTATAACAGAAAAGTGAAATAGATGTTACAATACTAAGTTATGGTTTAAGTGATTTTTTATTTCTATTTGCTACTTGAACATGTATTGATATCTCCGCCTTCAATTAAAAATTATTGGTGTATATATGAATCTGTTATAACTAAATCATTATCTTTATATGTGTACATGTTTCATGTTTTTTAAGGGTGTTCTATGCATCAGGTTAGTTCTTATGACAAATAAATAATTAACATCCAGTTTTTTTGTCAGATATGCCAAATGTATTTCTTTCTAATAATTTTATACGTCAATTATTATTATTATTTTTATTTCTTTCACACCAATATTTTTTGTCTTATCTATTAAATATTTAAATTTTTCTTATCTATTAAACATGTTAACTTTAAATTGTAGAAATTTTGGTAATATCTATTGGTTGTAATTTTCCCTCTAACTTAACTTAAGGTCTCAATTCCTCTCGATTATAACAACAATAATTATAAGTGTAGATACTGTGATTGAATTCTTTTTTTCATTTGTTCGTAGTCTGTTTCCATTGATTAATTTGGTCTTGCTATTTTGGTAATAGGTGGAACAATGCATGTGCTTTGTGGATTGGTTCAATATACCAAGCTCGCTGGGATCACCGTCGGCTACACAATAACTTCTTCCACAAGCTTGGTGTGCGTAATATAATTAAAGCTTATTTAAGAATTTATTTATTACAAAAATGCAAATGAGATTACCGCGTCTAACTTCTTCCATACTTATCATTTAGTATGATATTATTTGTGAATCATAATTGGAATACAAAATTACTTATCAATCAAAATGTTATTTTAATGAGATCCTAACTTGTAAGCAACTCCGGAGATGCTATTAATAGAATTTTGAATTAATCATTTAGAATACAACTATTAACTATAAAATTTAAAACTCTTGAATACAGATTATTTAACCTTTTTATGTCGTATGGTTTATGACGATGAGTGTGATATGGCAGGGCAATAAGGAAAGCAATTTGTTTCCACAGAGCAGGAAATGCAGCTTCCTGCAAGTTTTCGAATAATCCCTTCATGATCGGTTTTGGCATTTTGCAAATTTTCTTGTCTCAGATTCCAAACTTTCACGAGCTTACATGGCTCTCAACTGCTGCTGCCATCACCTCTTTTGGTTATGTATTCATTGGTAGTGGGCTATGTCTCTCGGTCGTCCTCTCAGGTAAGTGCTTTTAACTTTTCACCATTACTTACACAACTATCTGTTTTAGTTTTTCATTTTCGTTATGTGAGTTCTTCCCTTCATTTTAGTTATTCATAGGTCAAGATAATGTATATATTTTAAGAACATTGATAATATTTTTACTAAAATGTTATTATTAAAAAAATTAAAGATTAATTAAGAATTTAAATGAGATGGTTATGAATAATTTCTTTTGAAAATAAACTAATATTTTTTGGATACTTTCAATGACAATTTCTTTTAAGATAAACTAAAACTCCTAAATGTATATGTATACGGCAATTTACGCCAGCCACGTGATTAGGTGACTTTAGCTATATTGTGATGGTTGAAAAGAGAAATAGATAAGAATATGGGTGTTGTGGATGTGGTTACGCGTGTCTATCATGTCATGTGTGGAATGTGAATTTTTTTTCTCTTGCCCTTCGCTTTTATTAGAGAATGAAAATTGAGTAAGTGAAAAAAAAAAAAATGAAAGAAAAAGAAAGAAAGAGGAAAGTGAAGTTATTTATATTAAAAAAAAGAGTAGAAAACAAAGATAAGTAGAAAGTAACTAGTATTTAGATTAAGAAAAAACGAGAGAAAAATAAAGATAAATGAATGGAAAGTTTAGAGTGATTGTAATGTGAAAGATTTTTTTTAAATTGATATATTTAGAAACTATCCAAGTACTTTTGCATTTAAAAAAGATATAATTCAATATTAAGAAATGTTTAATTACGCTTCGAGTTATAGAATGTCTCTTGGATACTCGTTTATAAAAGAATTTTCCACTCGTTTATAATATCCCTAATTTTATAAAATAAATTAATGGAAAAAGGTAATTTAAAAACATATAAATTAAAATGAAAATTAATTTTAAATTAAATAAAAAATCATCATAAAATCTTAATCGAGAAAAAAATTTAGAATAACAAATTAAAATAAGTTAGTTATCAAAGTATCAAAGTTTAAATTAATTTGTTTTATTATTATTTTAATATTTATATTTTAATATTTTATTTTCATTATAATAAAAACATAAATATAAACAAAATATTAATAATATTATCAATTATATTAAAAAATAATAACCAACATATAATAACATAATCATATAAAATATACTTTATGTGTATAAATATTAATAAAATATTTATATTAATTAGTTTTGTCTTCAAATATAATTAATTATACCACACAAATCTATTTATGATTGCAAGTTAAATACATAAAGCAATTTTCCTTAACCTTTTAGTTTCTTTTATCTTTTTATACTTTTTCCACCTTCCTTTGTTTGTTATGTTTCCGCGCAGACATGAATGACCGTTTGTTTACCTTTCTTCACATAGGGTAGAGTCGTGTATAGAGATTTGTTGAGGCGCAAAATTTTTAGACAAATTTATTATTATTCTTCTTTATATTAATTTTCGACCTTTTTAGCAGCAAAACTATTTATTAATGTTTTGTAATAAAATAATTCTAATATTTCATTATCAATAGATAAAATTGCTAATCCATTTAATATATCTTGTAACATTATTGCGCTTAAATAAGGTTTAAGTAATTTTAACTTTAAACAAACCCTTCCAAGAATAGCAATTTGTTATGGGTACTGTTAATAGTATTCTATAATCCTTGTAAACATCATCAGTCTTAAATGACATTTATGTAATTTTAACTGTAAAAAAATTCTTTCAAGAATAGCAATTATGGGTATGTTAATAGGATTCTATAAGCCATACATGCATTTGGAAAAGAATAAAAAAATTATGCAATTTAATATTTTTATTAGAGTATTAAATTCTTTTAAAACTCTTCTCAACAATTTTATTTCTTAAAATAAATCATGACCGTTAATATTAAAATGTTCACTAAATCTTATAAAAAAAATTCAAAATTAATATAATATTTTTTAATTCATTTTCACTTGTTTTAATTTTTTTGGATTCAAATAAAAATCCATAATTGTTTCCATATAAGAAGAATTATATAAATCGAGTCTCAATTGAAGAAATAGACAGATCTACTTTATATATATAAACATTAAATACGAAAAATATCTCCAATTGAATATGTAATCTCATCATTAACACTTTCATCAGAATGTCATTTTTATGAATTTTTCATTTTTCATTAAACTTATTCTTGTTTGCATTAAAAATTGGTTGAACATTTAAATGCATTAAATTTGAATTTCTCTCATTTCAAATTATTTTGTTTTCAAATATTTTACTTGGATAAGAGAATTCAAATTTATTAATTTTTATTTACATAAAGTAGTTCAATTACCACTATATATATAAAAAAATTTATTTAAATATCAACAATTATTAATAATTAAAAAATATTCAAATTGATGATATCATTTTAGTCAATCTTTGATGTTACTTTTTTCGTTAAAATTGGTCAAGATTTTTTTCATTTGACTGATGAAGCTTTTTTTTATACATGTCAGTCAAAATTGTTCTTTTTGTTGATATTAACCATAATTATTTACACTTATATTGATCAGGATTATTTTTTTATTGTTTTATCAATATCAACTGAAAAGTTATCTCAGTCTACATTAGGAATAAAAATCCCAACTAATGTTCGTTGAAAATTTTTCTTCCTAGCATTAGAAAAATAATCCTAGTTTCGGTGACAAAAATAGTCACTGTTCACATACAAAAAAAATCTACGCAAATCAAACAAATCTAGTTTACATCTGCAAAAGAATAATCTATCTAACATTGAAAAAATTCTGGCTAATGTCCAAAACAAAATAACAGTGGTTTGTGACAAAAACAATAAAACTAGTCGTAACAATCTAAATAAAAAAAACATCTCTTCTCAAAATGAATAAAAATATCCAACTAAAATTGAATTGAGAATAAAAAAAATTCAACTAAAATTGAATTGGGAAGATAATATGAAAAGATAATGCACAAATTTAAAAATATAAAAAACTTCAAAGTCTTACTTCCTAAACAAAACAACATATTTTGTTATAAAATATTTTAAATTTTCTATGAAAATGAATTAAGCGTTTAAATTCTTGTCCAAACACAATAGGCTCTATATCCATTTCATTAGCTAATTCTTTGGAATCTAAAGTTAATGCAAAGTTATTTTCCTTATAAATTAAACCTATTAAATGATATACATATATATAGCAATATCTAAAATATTAGTAGATTTTAAATTAGTTTTTAAAAGATTTATAGAGTCTAATTTAAAATATAAAATAGGTAGTAATTAAAATTTTGATAATTTTTTTTTAAAAAATAATATCTAATTTAGTCAATGATTAATTATATTTTATCTATAAATTTTTATTATTATTAATCATTTTTTTATAGTATTTTTTTTTTATGAGATTATCAATGTATTGTTGCTTGCATTACGTTGGTGGTTCCGATGTAGCGAAAATCAAGATTGACAAATAGAATACTTGGGACTGATAGAAGTATTATCATTTTGTTGTAATTATGACTGACACTATTTTTTTCAATAAAAAGTAAAATTAGTTAAAAGGGAATATTTTAGGATGTCTTAACCTTATACAAATAACATGTTGCTAAATAAAAAAAAAGAAAATCCAAAACAGTTTACATCAGTACCACAACTCCCTGCATAAGCGCCTAAGAAAGCTTGCCTGCTCAAAAGATTAAAACATGTATCTCAAGCAAAAGGTCATCACACCTAAACAACAATTTTCATCCCCGAAGCTATCCCCAAAGCAATGTAACATCTCTAATTAATACCAGCTTTAGAAGTGCCAAAGCTGCTTCTTTTAGGACCAGTTTCCAACTCTCATGCTTCCTTAACAACATTGTTTTCTTACTCTATAGGTGCTGGCAGCTAAAGCGACATACAAAGACTGGCACTTGCTGCCCAAAAAATCCGTCCCAACCCCACCCTTCAGTCTTCCAATTTCCATCATCACAGCACCAGTACAGTCCATTATTCTCGCTAACTGACAGCTACTAAAACTTCTCTATTGCCCCCTTTTTTGTGTGGATTCATATTCTTTATAAATACTGAGTAAAGCCTTAACTTGGCTTCCTCATCTACTCATTAAATCAATTTCAGCCTTCTTTGACCAGCACAAACAGTGGCATTCTACCTTTTAATTGGCTCTTTAAACTTTCTCCCTGTGCCATATCCTTCCAGCAATAGTAGGATCAGCGTATACCTTCCAAGTTCTTTCCCTATGCATTCACCTCTGATACATGTTATTCACTGCTCCCCTCCAGCTTTACCTGCATCGAGAAACACTACCTTCCACACCTCTCAACTCAACTACTTCAAAGATACAATACATGCCATAACAATGATTGTGAGTAATTCATACTATAATTATTGATACAATCCAGCCTTTCATACATTGAATATTGAAAATAAATTAGTTACACAGGTTTCTACAATCTAATCTTATTTTATTGTTATATTAATACAGGTTAAAGGTGATAAAATCCAATCAGAAAAAAAGAATTTAACTTTCCTTTCTTTATGTTTCATCCATACCCACGATTGTACTTGTGCCAAAGTAAAAATTTTCTCTGCATCTATCTTTGCTTGGTTAAAAATAACCTTGTTTCTATGCTTCCATATACACCATAATACTGAGACCCAAAGGCTCTTCCATAACCTATTGCCTTCTTGATTTAAGCATATGCAAGAGAATTGTTCGAAATGATAAATCAACTCATTATGATTCACCGAACTAATCCCCATCCAGCTAAAGCACATATTCCATACTTTAATTGATTCCTTCCATGAAACAAGGATGTGTGAAGTTGTCTCCTCCTCCCTCCCACAAAAAACGCATAAAGTATCCCCCGATGTGACACCCCTTTTGTGCAGATTCTGTTTAGTTGCTATCCTATTCGAAAGGGCCCTCCACACATAAAACAGAGTTGAAGGCATAACCTTTAAATTCCAAAGATGTTCAAACACCACCGATACCCCCCAAATCTGTGATTTACTAACTTATTATAAGCAAATTTTACCGAGAAAGTGTATGATGGAGGGTCGTTCCATATCCGTAAATCCTCTTTATCTGGGTGTAGTGACACCTGTGATATAATTGCCATAAAATCCTCTACCATAGTTTTTTCCCACTCAAACCATTCTCTTCTCCAACTAAATTTCCACTCCCACCCTTCTGTAGATCATCTTCCGAAACTACCAATAGACTTGTCCTTAAGCTCAGAGTTATTATATATTCTTTCATATCTTTCTTTGAGTTGACCATTGGCTAGCCATTCATCTTCCCAAAATTTGACCTTCTCCCCAGATCCAACTTTCCAGACCATATCGAATTGAACCAGTTGTCGCCTTGGTCTAAAAGACTGACTTTGGATAAATCATTCCACCATCTAGATGTATTCCTGTTTCGTTTCGGTTCAGGTGAGTTTGTCAGCCTCCGCGGACCATACTTTGATTCGAGAACATCCTTCCAAAGTCCAATCTCTGGGGAACCCATTCTCCATAACCATTTTAGCCAAGAGTGCCTTATTGAACAAATCAATGCGCCTAATACCTAGTCCACCCTACTTTTTTGCTTTACAAATGTTCTCCCAGCTAGTCCAAGCGATTTTTCTCCCTTTCGCTCCCCACCCCCACAAAAACTTTCTTTGTAATTTTGTGATCTCCTTACACACTCCAATTGGGGCTTTAAAAAAGGATAGAAAGAATAGTGGTATGACATTAATGACAGATTTTATAAGACAAACTCTCCCCGCAAATGACAGGTTCCTCCCCTTCCATACCGAAAGTTTCTTTCTTATCTTCGATAGCACTGACTCCCAAAAGCAACACCTTGATGGATTACCACCAATAGTTAGTCCTAAGTATGTAAAGGGTATATCCATTAGACTGCAATGAAGTATTTTCGAGTACATTTTCACCTCATACCTATCTACTCCAATTGTACCAATTTTGCTTTTATGGAAGTTAACTCTAAGGCCAGAGCTTAATTCAAAACATCTTAATATAGCCTTAATGAACTTGATATTCTGCACTTTTGATTCGCATACAAAAAGGGTGTCATCTGCAAATTGGAGTAGATTCACATCTACCTTTTTATCCCTGACTTTTGTTTCAGAAAACAAGTTTTTTCTTGTCGCTTGTTTTACTAGCCCTACCAGTCCTTGTGCTACAATCAGAAACAAAAATGGTGCCATCGGATCCCCCTGTCTAATGCCTCTAGAAGGTTTGAATTCTTTTGTCGGGCTACCATTTACCAAAATCGAGACGGTAACTGATTCAAGGCATGCTCTAATCCACTGTATCCATTTTTCGTAAAACCCTAATCTTCCCATCATGTAAAATAAGAACTCCCAACTCATCGAGTCATACGCCTTCTCGAAATAAAGTTTCACAATCGTCCCGCTTTTCCTCCTTTTCAAATCATCCAAAACCTCATTCACTACGAGGACACTGTCTAATAATCCTCTATTGGACAAAAAAACCGATTGTGATCCATTTATCACCTTCTCAATAACTTTTTTAATCCTATTAGATAACACTTTGGTCAGAATCTTGTACATACAACTTACGAGTGAGATGGGTCTATACTCTTCAAGAGATTGAGGATTCTTAGACTTTGGGATCAACGTTAAGAATGAAGCATTACAACCCTTCGGGATTTTCCCCTCTTTGTGAAAGTGTTCACTGCACCCAACACATCCTTATTTAGTAAACCCCAGTACTTTTTAATGAAACTGAAAGTTACTCCGTCTGCACCGGGGCTTTTATGACTATCGCAATTCCAAATGGCATCCTTAATTTCTTTTTCGTCAAAAGGATCAGTCAAGAATCTGTTATCAGATTCTGATATCTCCTTAAATTCAACATTATCCAACCTTACTCCAATATCCTTTATAGCCGACATCTTTTTCTTGTAGAACTCTGTAACCAACTCCTTTACCGTATTTGGCTCTTCCACCCAGTTGCCAGAGTTATGACAATGTACTCCTTTTATCTCATTCCTTAACCTCCTCCATTTAATTGACGCATGAAAGTATTTTGAGTTGGAATCCCCCTGCTTGATTCATAGTGCTCTTGACTTTTGTTGTAATAAAGATTCGTTCCTCACATTGATATCCTGTAATTGGCTCAAAAGTTCTCTTATTTCCTTGATCTTGTTCTCATCCATGGCGTTTACATCATCTCTTATATATAGCTCTTGTATTTTCCTCAAGATATCAAGTTTTATCTTATCAGTATACCCAAAAACATCTTTATTCCATCCTTTCAGGTCACTCTTTAGCATTTTCAATTTCTCTTTTAACACTACGATTGCGTTGCCCTGCACCAAGTAACTTTCCCATTTGCTTTTAACAAAATTGTCAAACTCCTTATCTTCCTGCCAGATATCAAGAAACCTGAATGGTTTTGCTCCCCAATCTGCCACATTTGATTTTAGCACCAATGCGCAGTGGTCATATATTAGTCTATCTAAAACATATTGCTTACAACCTGGCCAATGTTGCAACCATTCAAAAGTGGTTAAAAACCTGTCAAGCCTGCTCTTAGCTTTGCCATTAGGTCTATACCAGGTATATTTTCTTCCAATACAGGGTATATCCACCATCTTCATACTATCAATGAAATTATTAAAACCTTGCATTTCTCTCATATTACCGCTGACTCGATTAATCCCCTTTCGTTCCCCTTCGCTTCTTATGGAATTGAAGTCCCCCAATATGCACCATGAGTTACAAGGTTCTTTCTGTCTAATCTCTTTTAAATCTTCCCACATATGCATTTTGATTTGCAGATTACACGAAGAATACACATTTACTATAACAACAAGAATATTACTCTCCTTAAAAAACCCAAAAAACACTATGAACCATCTATTGATTATGTGATTAGAACATTGAAATTTTTTTTTGTGCCAAATCGTAAGAATGCCCCCTGCCCCATTAGTTGGTTCACTGTAAAAATAATCAATATCATTATCTCCTCACAACTGACAACATTTATTTAAACTGAAATTTACCATTCTTACTTCTTGCAAACACACCATTCTGACACCGTCCTTTCTAATAATATCCTTAATATACCTCCACTTCACAGGACTCCCGAACCCTCTCACATTTATTGATAAAATTCTCATTGATAACCCAGATTTTCGCCCACTTCCCTTTGGGATTTTAGAATCCTATCCCTTTTTTCCAATTCTTCTAGGTTTACCATAACATTTCCTTTGTCCCCACATGTAGCACCTAACTGTTTTTCCCATTCTCATAATCTAATCATTTCTAAACTTCCATGTTTTAACCAAAATAATCGATTGCATTTGTTTATAGTCATATCAGACACTGAATTACTAATCTGAGATAAAACTGACCTTAATTGCTTGCGTTCTTCCCACTTACTGTTTTTGTTTCATTCACCCACCCAGAAGACTCTTCTTTACGTTGTAGCCAAAGAATTAATGGGATTCAGTTCATTGACTTGTATTGTTTGGTTGTCCGCTCCTTCTGAAAACGGTTGAAACCCCATTTTTCTTTGCTCGTCGTAATAAAATACTTCAGAATATTAGAAGCGAATTAATGTTAAAGAACATTTTTTCTGAATCTTGTGAATAAATAAAGAGTGACTTTGTGTATTTGATGTAAGTTGCAATAATACTTGTAATCAAGTTTTAACAATTGTAAAGAAGAACTAGAGGTAATATGTGTAGAGTTAATCAGTATAAAAAATTTAAATGTTTCACTGTTTTACACCTGTACCAGCCTCTGGCTTTCCTTTACGAGCACTTTACGAATTTTTTTTTGAAACGTTTTCAAAGCATTAGATGATACCGTCTAATCCTCTTCGTCTAACAATTTTATTACAAAAATCATTTTAGGTCAATTCAACCCCTTCTGGTCTATTTTTTCAGTTATATTCATAGAAAAGACAACTCTTCTGCAAATTTGTTAGGCTCTGAGGCCATATATCCTTTCTAACTTTCTTTGGTAGGACTCGATCCCGCATTTTAACTCTGTCGACTTCAATAGTTTTGATTTCCATGTGTTTGTTCTTGTCCATGATTTGTGTTTGTCTCTTTTTGTTTACGAGATTATCTGTGTGTCGTTTCTTGCATTCTATTGGTGGCTCAACATAGTGGAGATCACGTCCCCAAATGTGTAGTCCGGCTAGTGTCACCTTTCAAGCAAAATTACACTTATTAAGGAGTCTAATTAATGTTTTTGGAAGTTCCGATAATAATAGTGTCACAAAGAGTACGCATGGAAGAGAATTCTCAACACTCGTTCAGAGCTTCTATTATATATTTAGGTCATGTCTGGAGACTTCCCTATAAAGATTTTTAAGAAAAAAAAAGTGAAATAAAATTTTCAAAAACTAAATTAACTTATGTATAAACAAAAAGTAAAATTTTAAAAAAGTTGTAGAGAGTTTATACGAATTAATTTGTACCTAAGTTAATTTTAAATTATTGAGATTTTTTTTTAATTGTTATGAAGAAACTCAAGAAATATGTCCTTAATCCTTCAATAATGAATTAGTTCCTTATTGTTTCGTTTGATTTTAGAGAGAGAGAAAAGTAATTACAATTTGGATTTGGATGTGTACAGGAAAAGGAGCTGCAACCAGCATTACCGGAACCAAACTACCTTTAGAAGATAAACTTTTGAAGGTTTTCACTGCAATGGGAAACATAGGTCTTGCGTGCACTTACGCTACTGTTATTTATGATATAATGGTACTCATTGAACACTCTTTTTTTTTTATAAGAGATCGAAGGTTACTGAAAATCATCATGAAAATATGAGTAGTGAAATTTGTTAACATTTGTGGTTTTTAATCAATTTCAACCAATCTCAATCACAGAACGAGTGTTAAAATAAGATGAAGGAGTGCTTACATTCCTGTTTTAAGAAAAGAACTGAAGCGTACAGAGATGCCAGTAATGTAGTTATAGCAAATTGGAATTACGAATTGTCACAGTGCTGAATCCCATTATTGGATTATGTTTTTGCTTAGGACACATTAAAGTCACACCCAGCAGAAAATAAACAAATGAAAAGGGCCAACGTGCTAGGGCTGACAGCAATGACAATATTGTTCTTGCTGTGCAGTGGCCTTGGCTATGCTGCTTTTGGTGACAACACTCCTGGGAACATCTTGACCGGATTTACCGAACCCTTCTGGTTGGTCGCACTGGGGAACGGATGCATCGTAATACACATGATTGGAGCTTATCAGGTTGGATCATTATTTTCCCAGAACTTCAATTTCTTTTTCATCTTTCAAAATTTTGATACTCATTTTTTTTTTTTTATTCGTAATTATATTGAAAGATATGCTTTTAATCCGCGTCATTAGATTTTTTTTAGTTGAATATGATAGCATAACAGAAAAACCAGATTAAAACTGGTTATGTTATGTTGCTTTTATATAATATTTCTATCTGCTGTTTCTCTTATATGTATCAATAATAGTTTTTTGGTTTTGTTTCCTTATTCCTCACTGTTCTCTACGTGGTATCCAGAACCTCTTGATTTTGGTCATGGCTGCTTCTTCCTCTACCTTTGAAAATTTTTCTTCTTCCTTCTTCCTCCTCCATGCTTCCTTATACGTTTCATACCCTATTTGTCTTAAACTGGATGACAATAATATTCTGATTTTGCAACTAGTTCTTGCCGCTGTTAAAGGTTTGAAGCTTCTTCATTTCTTGGACAATAAGATTATCCTACCAAATTTCTCACTTCTCATAATGTCATACACAATATTATCAATCCTACTTTTCTTCTTTATGAGCAACAAAATCAACTGCCTGTTGCTTGGTCTCAATGTCTCCTTCTATGCTCACAAAAAGGGTTAATTCCGTTCGATTTTTTCAAATTTGTAGATTGGGTATCATTATCATATTCATGCCAATAATTAATGGTAAGGTGTCCAAATTCGCTACTCAAAAGTAAGATACTGAAAATATATAATTCAATAAATAAGATTTGATTGAATTTTTTCTACCTTCTTAATATCATACCGGAATCATTTTAAAGGAGACTTTGTTGGATTTATTGTGTAACCCATAAATGTATATTCTGATGTAAATAGTTGATAAAATTGAGTTAGGTTTAAAATTTATTCTTAATCTTCTTACTAAATTTCAGGAATCTAGTCCCATTTTTTTTAATTTAATTATACAATTTTATTTAATTAGTTAACTTGGCCAGTAATATTTAATGAGCATATAGTCAAATCGAAAGATATGAGGACCAAATTGGTAAAATGATTATCAAAGAAAGAAAACTGCAAGTACATATAAAATGGCGGAAGAAATGATTTTTATAATGTTGATAAAGTTAGAATAAGTACTTTTTAAGGGAAAATGGATATGTTTTCTCTACAAGTGAGGTAAGTAAAGTTGAGTATTTATGCCCCCCAATAAAGTGTCTGAAATCAATATTTGGTTGCAGGTGATGGGTCAACCATTCTTTCGTATAGTTGAAATGGGTGCCAACATGGTGTGGCCACATGCAGATTTCATAAACAAGGAATATCCATTGATGATGGGCAATGTAGTGGTTCATTTCAACTTATTTAGGTTAGTTTGGAGGACGATTTTTGTGATATTGGCCACAATCCTTGCCATGGTAATGCCATTTTTCAGTGAGGTTCTTTCCCTCCTTGGTGCAATTGGGTTCGGACCTCTAGTAGTCTTTTTTCCCATACAAATGCACATTGCCCAGAAACAGATTAGAAAACTATCACTCAGGTGGTGCTGCCTCCAATTTATAACTTCTCTGGGCTTCATTGTTTCGGTGACTGCTGTAATTGGTTCTATTCATGGGATTATTCAGGATTTCAACAAAACCAACCTTTTCAAGTCTAAGCAATGACCTAAAATAATTAATACAAATATTGTTCCTATAATAACGGTTGTCAATTCTCATTTTTTGTAACTTGTAACTATTTAAATAAACAGGTTGAATGATTGAATCAAGAAAAAAATATATATAACTAAAAGTAGATTGTTGTAGACTTCATAGAATATTCAATATTGTATTTTGCTCTTCCATGGATTTTAAGACTATTATTTATATGCATTTTAATCAAAGTTAAACCATAATCCGGGGTGCTACCCTTTTTTTGCTCTGATTATTAAATCATGGATTTAATTATTTCGTTTTCAAAGTGATACTATGAATAGGATCTCGTTGATGACTCGAGTTCACTTATTAATTTAAGTGCTCATTAACGGATATGTTTACTTTATTAAGAGAAAAATTACTAAAAATATTTGTATTGTTTAGTATGATAAAATCATCAAATAAATTATTGTAATTTCTTTTGTTTTAAATATATTTAAAAGTAAAACAAAAATATTTTAAAAATAGTATCTTTAAAAATCTTATTTTTAAAAGAATGTGATTTTTAAAAAATGTGATTTACTAAAAGAATCTATGTTCTCTCTCACATAATTGTGATGTGATGGAGGAGGGCCAAGCGCACCACACTATGAAAAGCCAAGCTCCAAGTCTAGACCGTCTAGAACCATGTGAGGAGCGTCTAGCCCATGATGAGGAGCGTCTAGACTTCAAAAGGAGAGCG
>Ga0123342_1005308_pt1 | contig 18820 bp, 11 predicted proteins | sample Turbeawhitnodule_FD_89960 | JGI IMG/M metagenome (GOLD analysis project Ga0123342, IMG submission 89960) | Root nodule microbial communities of legume samples collected from Mexico - Turtle bean Mexico white nodule | ecosystem: Host-associated > Plants > Roots > Nodule | place: Mexico: Nepantla...
AAAAAAAAAAAAAAAAAAAAAAAAAAAAAAATATGTAAAAAAAAAGAGAGAGAGAGAGAGAGAGAGAGAGAGAGAGAGAGAGAGAGAGAGAGAGAGATTACACAATCAATTTATACTGCTTCACTCAACCACTGAGCTACATCCAGTCCCCAGAACAACCACTCGATATTCCACTAGCGATCAATCACAGATTACAAACACTAAACACCTTGAAAAGGTGATTTTCATCACACAAGAACACTCACCCTCTTAGTTTTTCACACAACCATAGTCAAAACAACCTCTGACCTTACAGGTTTACAAACTTACAACTATAGAAAAAAAATAATTACAACAATTGTTCTTTTCGGTTGACTTGGTTGCCAGTAAACTTCTGCAGGTGAACTTGGACTCTGTTTGCCTCGTGATGGAACTCGTGCTTTCCTTAATGTCTGGATGTTGTTCCTGTTAAGACAGAGGGCGCCCTAACGGTCGATCTCACTCCGACGATCAAGTCAGTAAGGGCTCACAAAAGCAACAATAAGTGTCAGTGTAGTGTGTAAAAACAGCGTACCTTCACCTAGGGTTTTAGCCCCTTTTTATAACCGCACATGCAACAATTGCACCTGAGATAAGAAAATATTAACTGAAAATAAGCACATTATCTTATATCTCTAACATAAAACCACCTGCCACGTGGAGCAATGACCTTTAGGTGTTAAACTGCAAGCCACATTATGTTATGCATACACCTCCCTATCTTTTTTGGGTTAGCAACATCTATCAACAGGTATTTTACGTGCAACAAACATGTACGCGCAACAGATAAAATATCTCTTTATATTTTATCTTATATCTTTATGAAATATCTCTTTATATTTTATCTTATATCTTTATAAAATATCTCTTTATACTTTTTCTTATATCTTTATAAAATATCTCTTATATTTTATCTTTAAGCACATACAACTTGAATTTAAATCATAGCACATCATTAGAAAATTATTTCAGGCCCAACACCGCTACCTTGACTCCAAGTCCATGGTCGAGCTGACTTCTACCCTACCCGGGAACCGAGTAGTAGCTGGTCCAAAACCGAGGACCGAGCTCCTGTCCAGTACAAGAATAAAAAAGGAACAAATTATACCTGGTATTTCAGGAATCACAGAGCTCCTACTATCAGTTCTTGAACCAATGCACAACATCTAAGCAATCTTGCAAAACTTTGAATCAAATCTCTTCTCAAAAACGTTTTTAATCTCACTATCTGTGTCTTTTTGAATATAGAGAGAAACCATATTTATAATTCTTAAATCTAGCCGTTTTAGGCAGTTAATCATGAGCCAAAAAAGTTTTAAATCAACTGAAAACAAATTTAATAGGTTTTTGAAAAGCTGTTAAGAAATGTGACAATCAACTGGTTGAAATGTTGTTTTAACCAGTTGAATTGGTTTTCACAGTTAGTCAACCAAGTCAAACAAGCTAAGTGTAAAACAACCGACTAAACCGTGAAATCAACTGGTTGTTTTTCTCTTGGCTTAGAAAGACATTTTTCTCTTTCGAAACAGATTGATTCAGCTTGTGCATAGGATTAAGAATGAACTTTACACAAATTCTAAACACCCTAGAACTAAGCTTCAATCCAAGCAGCAAAGCATCAAGCTTTCTTCACAGGTTTTCGTTTCATCAAAGCTTCATATTCTACAATCTTTCCCTATTTGATGAAGACAAATCCCTGGGATACTTTTGGAATGTTCTGTTTAGAATCTTTCTCAATTTGCAATCATAAGCAGAAAATAGAAATACAGGATAATCTATTCCAGATTAATTAGGTACCACAAACTAGTTTCCGCTAAGTGATTTCCAAAGAGGAACATTAGCCAAATCAACGTGAGAAGCCAGTCAAATATGCATCGGTGCAACATTAGAAAAACAATCGGTTATTTCGCAGGAATAACCGGTTAAAATATCTTTCAGAGTTTATAACAGCAACTTAAACCAGTTAGAGTAATGTTCAAGCAAATTTGCAAGCAAATCAGATGCAAATATAGGAACATTACAACCCAAAGCACACTTCTCCCCCTATTTGTCTTCACAAATAGAGTGAAAGAAGGATTAAAAACAACATAAAAGAAAAGAAATTGTTCAGAAAGGTAAACCCGAATTTTAAATGAAAGCTTTAATCTTGCTTCATTCATCCCTTCCATATTGCAAATCAAGTAGTTGGTTCTGTACTTCCTCAATTTGTTCATCCAAGGTCTGGAAACTTGAATCCATATGTTGGAACCTTGACTCACATAGCTCATGAAGGCTTCTTTGATTTTCAGCAAAGTTGTCCATCCTACTTACCATGAGCCTTTCAAAAGGAGACATTGAAGTTATCCTCTCATTCATGTTATCAGAACTTGGTTCAGCTTAATATGCTCCAACAACAGGTTCTTCTGTGTTTGCTGCAACTTCATTCTCTTCTTCAGCATGAGTTCCACTTGGGCCAGCTTGATCTCCATCTTTGCTTACCCGCCTTCCACCAATATTAGTAAACCCCATTTTTCTTAGGGAACCACTATTGATTTCAATTGAAGGCTTTACAGTCTTAGCCAGATCTTCTTCTATATCTACTTCAAAATAATGTAGAATTTTATAAATCAAAATGCCATAGGGGTAGTGGAAATGACTTAACCTTTTCGCCTTTTGCATATGGTCTTTGAAGATGTGGATCCAGTTGAGCTTAACCTTGTTCATGATGCAGTAGATTAAAAGAAAATCCTCTTCTGAGAGAGTGGAATGATTGCTCCCCCTAGGTGTGACAATCCAGGAAAGAATGAGCCTTTCATCCGACTTCAACCCTCCAACAGAAAAATTTCTCACCTTTGAAAGAGGATTCTTGAGACAACTCTTGTAGAATTGCATTTTGTTGAACTCTTCTACCACTCCAAGGTTGCCTTTGTTGATTCTCAATCCAGAGTATTTTAACCTAGTTATGGCAATCCAAACCTTATTGGTGATTTCAATATCCACCCCTTTCACATGAGAGTTGAGAATATCAACATTGAATTGTAGGTTTATCTAGAATACCTTCACCAAATCTGGATAGATATTTATGGACATCTCAAGGAATCTCTTCAACCTTTGCTCCTTCAATAGGTTCCTCACCATAGTGATGTTCTGCTGTTTCATCCAGGTGAAGGAAACAAGTTTTGGAGTGTTAACAATTTTCCTACTTGTTTCATGTAGGAACTTCTCAATTAGTTCAGATTCTCCTGAAAACCTGCTTTCCAGTTTTCCTCCACACTTTACTCTCCTTGTCTTCATCCTCTTAAATGATGGAGGTGTTGATCCCATGGTTTAGTTTAGAGAGAGAGGATGTGGGCAAACTGCAGAACAAATTAGTGTAGAGAGAGAAAAAAAACAGGTTGTTTCTTGTGAACAAATGCAACTAGTAACCACAAATTTATATTCAGAACAATCAGTCAAAGTTTTGCCTTTTGGTGGGTTAAATTCAAATGAAAAAGGAATCAAATCAGAAGCAATAAAGCAGTTTATCAGACCTTAGCAGAAAGCACAGAAAAATCACATGCTGATTTGAGTAAGCTTTAAAGGAATTTTAATTTCCAATGTTTAGAAGAATATATTCCATGAAGAGTAGTTATTGCAGAGAGAATTCATATTCAAAGTTGTAATTAATGCGTTATTGACCACAAACGTCACTGGAATTGATCAGAAAAGCAAATCAAAGCACAAAATATTAAAATAGATTTGACCAATGCTAACAGGGTTGAAACAATAGGTTGTTTCAAAGAAACAATCGGTTGAATTTCTGCAACAGCTGAATAAGATTTGGAAAACCAAATTCTTTTAACAGAAATTTAACATACAAGGATTCAGATTAAAGCACATAGTTTTTGTATTGAAATAGAAGGAATACAAAACAAAATAATCCAGAACCCAAGAGTGAAAATACAGAATTGGATTTAAAATTGAATGTTCAAGCATAGGAAGAACAAAGAATTATCCTTCAAGTTTATAGTACACATTTGAAGTAGTTCATAATTTCAGAACTAAGGCATTGTATTGCTTATTTGCATCCATGAAATCCTAATTCTACAGATCCTTCGTATGGAGGCAAAGTTCTGCAAAAGAAAGCTTATCAAATAACAAGATTTGATCCCTTAAAGAATTTGGGACCTTTCATGTTAGATTTATCATTAGAACCATTAATATTTCTTGGAATCCAATTTAAAATACCTTTAGGAACAAGAAATTTACGAATTCTACAGAATCTAACATAATGACCTCTCTTCATACAATAAAAGCATGTAACAACCAGTTGTTTCGATCTTTTAATCGGATGATTTTCGGGCACAGTCGAAAAAGTTTTGAAATCCCATTCTTTTTGCTCTGTGGATAAAATCCTAAACTTGGTTTTCCAAGAACACAATTTTGAGATGCAAGAACACTCTCAAAGTTGGATTTTCTTGTTGAAAGCCTATCCACGGTTTTCACAAGATAGTGAATCTTCTTTTCAAGAGATTCACAGTTTTCACAAAAACTTGAGTCACACATGCAAGAAGAATTGTTGTAGATCAAATCCAAATTTTCAAAATCAACTTTAGATTTTTCCAACTCTTCTTCTAGTGATTTAACTCTGTTTTCAAGCCAGTTATTCAATCCTTTCTACCGATTGTTCAAGAGAGCCATTCTATTAGCTTCTTCATGTGTTTCTTTAAAAGCTACAAGAAGTTGATAGTAGTTGTTACCTTTAGATGAAGAGGTTGAACTTAAACTGCTTGATATTGATGCCTTTAAGCATATATTAACTTTTGCATCTTCTAAGGAGATGGAGGAGGATACCTTATTGTCATCTCAAGCTATGTAAGCTTTCTTGGATTTTCCTCTCTTTTCTCTTTTGAAATCAGTTTTCTCTTTGTTCTCATTGTTAGGACACTCAGCCTTGATGTGTCCCTGTTCTCCACAACAAAAATAAGTGTATTTGTTAGGATTGAAATCATTTAGTTTCTTGGAACTGTACCTTTTAGAGGATTGGCCTTTGCTGTTCTTTTTCAAAAATTTGTTGAACTTTCTTGATAGCAAGCTCATTGTGTCTTATCCACTATCACTGGAATCTTGATGCCTTTTCTGGCTAGCTGCTTTAAGGGCAATCCCTTTGCTATGTTTGTCCTCACTTTCTTGGACAACCAACCTATTCATTTCAAGCTCATGTTTGTAAGAATTGATGGCTTAAACAAGAGAGGGGTGAATTGTTTGTCAAAGATTTTCACAAAGGATTTTAAGAATGAACCTTTATCAAATAATCATTGATACGCAATTAAGGAAAGCAATCAACCAATGATACAAATACTGTTTTCAGAATTTTAAACGATTGAAATTGTGTTTTAATCGGTTGTTTATATCAGTAGCAGAAATAGAATTAAAACAAACAATTATAAGGAGTTAAAGATAGAGAGATTTATACAGAGAATTTTATATTGGTTCACTCAACCTTGAGCTACATCCAGTTTTCAGAACAACCTTTGAGTTCCACTAGTAATCACTTACAGATTACACCAACACACCACAAAGAGGTGACCTTGAAAACCACAAGACTCACTCACCCTCTTTGCAACACCACACATCTCAAGTCAGAACACCCTCTGACTTTGCAGGATTTCACACACACTTATAAGTTTATGAAAGTACAATTACAAGAATCTTGAAAGGAATAGAAAACACCTAAGATTACACAAATCAGGAAGTCCTATTATCAGATCTTGTATCAGTGCAAAGCTTTAACAACAATCTTGCAAACCTTTGGAAAACTTCTTTCAAAAACTAATCTTAATCTCTCTTTGATCTCAAATTTGTGTCAAAACTTCTTCACTTTGCTTTGAAATAAGGGCTATATTTATAGAACTTAAAATCATGTCGTTAAAGGCAGCATTTATGAGCTAAAATAGTTTTGATCACATCCTAAATAGTTCAAACAGGTTTTCAAAAAACTGTTATAAAAACACACAATCAATCGATTGAAAAGACGTTTTAACTGGTTGAATTGAAAGGCAGTTATCTAACCAAGTTAAAAACAATTTCAAAACCTCTAAGCCAGCCAACTGACAAACAACCGATTATTTCGATAATAAAATTGGTTATTGTTCTCTTTGCTTAGAAAAAATCTTAGCTTTTTAAAAGAGATTGGGCAAGCTTTGTGCAAGTGACAAGAACTTATCTTTACATGAATTCTAAACATTCTAATCTAAACCCAAACCAAAATTAGCACAGCTTCAAGCTTCACCATGGATTTGAAACATCAAAGCTCTCATGCTCAACAATCTCCCCCTATTTGATGGAGACAAATCCTTGTATGCTTTTTGGAATGTTCTTGTTTAGAATCTGTATAACCTGCATTCATGAGCAAACATAGAAACACGAGATAATTTATTCCATTTAACAAGGCACCAGAAACCAGTTCCCACTAGATGATTTCCAAAGAGGAACATCAACCAAATCAGTGTGAGAGACCAGTCAACATACAAAGGTGCAAACACAGATAAACAATCAGTTATTTCGCAGGAATAACCGGTTTAAATTTTGTATCAGAGTTTTAACAATTTCAAATTTCAAATTTAAACCAGTTATAACAGTGTTAAGCAATGTTCAACGGCAGTAAAAGCACAAATAATTATAACATTACATCCCAACACACGCCTCCCCCTATTTGTCTTCACAAATAGACAAAAGGAAGGATTAAAAACAGCATAAATGAAAAAAGAAATTGTTCAGAAATATAAACCAACAATTTAAAAAGAAGTATTATTCTCCCTTTCAAATTGTAGCTCCAGAATCTGATTTTGAACCTATTCTATCTGTCCATCCAAGTTTGAAAAACGTGAATCCATATGATTGAACCTTTACTCACACAAATCATGGAGATTCCTTTGGTTTTCAGTAAAAGTGTCCATGTGGTTGATCATCAATCTTTCAAAAGGAGACATTGTGGTCATCCTTTCTCCCATGTAAGCATCATTGTGACCAGCCTCCTGAGTCTCAATAACAGGTTCCTCTTGAGTTGCTGCATTTTTAGGTTCATTACCCTCATTAGTTCCACTAGGGCCAGCTTGGTCATCATCTATGCTAACCCATCTCCCACCGATTTTGGTAAATCTCATTTTGCTTAGGGAGCCACTGTTAATCTCACTTGAAGGCTTGATAACTTCAGTCAGCTCTTCTTCAATATTCAATTCAAAATAGGGTAGAAATTTAGAGATTAAAATTGCATAGGGGTAGTGAAGCCTCATGGCTTTTTGCATATGATCCTTTATGGTATAAATCCATTTGATCTTTACTTTATTCATAATTCAATAGATCGACAACAAATCTTCCTCAAAGAGAGTGGAGTAATTTATCCCCCTTGGTGTGATGATCCATGACACAATGAAGGCTATGAGCCATTCATCAAGCTTTAATCCTCTAATAGAAAAAATTCTTACTTTGGAGAGGGGATTCTTGAGACACCTCTTGTAGAATTGCATCTTGTTGAATTCTTCAACTATCCCTAGGTTTCCTCTATTGAGCCTCAGCCCAGAGTACTTTAATGTAGTCACAACAGTCCACACATCATTGATAATGACCATGTCTACACCTTTCACATAAGAAACAAGTGAGTCACCATTAAATTGAAGGTTAGTGTAGAATATGTTGAACATGGGAGCTTTCATGTTTCAAATCCACATGGAGCTTGAAGATATGCTGCTCTTTGGTTTGGGTTTAGATTAGGTTGTTTAGAATCTTTGTTAAGGTCAATTATTAATCCTACAAAAAGCTTGATCAAACAGTTTTAAAGAAACAAAGTGTTTTTCCAAGGAAAGGGAAAACAAGCGGTTGATTTTTCGAAATAATTGGTTGTTTGTCACTTAGTTGGCTTAAGGTTTTGAAACTGGTTTTTGAATTAGTTATGCAACTGCCAGACTCATTCAACCGGATAAATCGTGGTTTCAACCGGTTAAATGTGTGCTTTCATAACAAATTTTTTGAAAACTTGTTTTAACCGATTCAGCTTATTAAAGCTAGCTTAAATGGCTAATTCCAAGTGCTATAAATATATCCTTTCTTTTAAATCAAAATACAACAACAAATACAACAATTATTGATACAGATTTGAGATGAAAGAAAGACTTTTTGTTTTTTAAAGGAGTTTTTCAAAGTGCAAGATTGTTGTTCAAGCTTTGTTGTGGTAACAAGATCTGATCATAGGGCGTCCCGTATTGTGCTAATTCAGGTGTTTTCTATCCTTGTGTAGATTCTTGTAATAGTACTTCCTTTTATCTATTGTGTGTGTTCTGTCTTTAGGTGTTTGGTGTTGCAAAGAGTGTGAGTAGATCTTGTGGTTTTCAAGGTCACCTCTTTGTGTGTGTAATCTGGTTTTGATTACTATTGGAACTTAGAGGTTGTTCTGAGAACTGGATGTAGCTCAAGGTTGAGTGAACCAGTATAAACCTATTGTGTAAATCTCTCTTTCTCTCAAGCTTCCTATATTTGTTTGTGTTAATTCCATTTTTGTTGCTGGTATAAACAACCGATTAAAATGCAATTTTAACCAGTTGAATTTCTGAAAATAGTTTTTGTATCATTGTTTAATTACTTTCCTTAATTGCTTATTTGGATTGTTTGATAAAGATTCATTCTAAATCAAGTCTTCGCGAAAATATTTCATAAAAAAATTCACCCCCTCTTGTTTAAGCCATCAATTCTTACAATTGGTGTCAGAGCTAGGTTCTTGAAAGATACTCAAGTTTCTGTTTTTTTTTTTTTCTGAAAAAGTGATTTACATGGCTAACAAGTTCTCTTTTGGGGAAGGTGCTTCCTTGAATAAACCACCTTTGTTTTGTGGTAAAAACTATCAAATTTGGTGTATAAGAATGAAGTTCTTTATTGAATCATTGGATAAGGAAATTTGGAATGTTATTTCAAACAATGCCTACATGCATATGCCTGAAAATAACTTTGCATCATATAAAAAACACCTTGACTGTGTAGCAAAGAATATAATTGTCTCTGCTCTCGATTCTGATGAGTTGCTCAAGATTTCAGAATGTATCTCAGCTAAAGACATGTGGGATACACTTGAGAAATATCATAAGAATTCAAGGAGTGCTTGCATGGACAAGGAAGACTCTTCTGTTGATTCATCCTCTTTAGAAACCAAGATGGAAGTCTGTCTAATGGTCAAAGAAGAATCTGGATCAAACCAAGTAAGTACATCTTCTTCCAACAAATGTGAAAAATATTTTCAACTTCTTGATGCTTTCCAAGAAACCCATGAAGAAGCTAAAAGATTAACTCTTTCAAATAACCGATTGAAAAGTGAAAACAACAGGTTGAAAGAGAAAATCAAAGTTCTGGAAAATGATTTGCACAATTCAAATGTTGATTTTAAAAATCATGAACTGATTTATCAAAACTCATCTTGCAAATGTGATTCAAGTGTTTGTAAAAATTTTCAGTCCCTTCAAAAGAAAGTTTCATATCTTGTGAAAACGATTGATACAATTTCAAAAGGAAAATCAAATCTTGAAGATGTGTTAGCATCTCAAAAATGTGTTTTTTGGGAAATCTAACTTGGGTTTTAACCCTCAAAGCAAACAAAGTGGATGTTCAAAACCTTTTTCAACCTTCACCAAAAATCAATCGGTTAAAAAGTCAAAACAACCGGTTGTTTTGTTGTTTCTACTGTATGAAAAAGGGTCGCTCTGTTAGATTCTGTAAAATCAGGAAGTTTTTTGTTCCCAAAGGTATCCTGAAATGGGTTCTTAAGGTTCCTTGGAAGCATATTAACACTCATGAACCCAAATTTGTAAGGGGACCAGATCTAGCCACCTGATTTTAAATTTTGCACGGTTGCTTGGAGAGAAAACAACACTTATGGTATCTACAGAGTGGTTGTTCCAAGCATATGACTGGAGATGCATCCAAGTTCATCAGCATTTCTCTCAAACAAGATGGGCATGTAACCTATGGTGACAACAACAAGGGAAAGATCCTTGGTAAAGGTACCAGAGGCAATGAAAATAACTTGCTTATTCATGATGTGGTTTATGTTGAAGGTCTGAAGCACAACCTGTTGAGTATCAGTCAACTCTATGACAGAGGATATCAAGTCACCTTTAGAACGAATTCGTGTGAGATTCGGTTGCCAAATTCAAAAGATGTTATGCTCATTGGTAAGAGGTCTAACAACATCTATTTGCGTGATATATCCAGCTCCACATCAATAGGTTGTCTTCTAAGAAAACATGAGGAATCATGGCTTTGGAATAGAAGAATTGCACACATTCATATGAATCATTTGAATAAACTTGTTTCAAATGAACTTGTTCATGACTTACCCAAACTCAAGTTCGAGAAGGAACATGTGTGTGAAGCTTGTCAAAAAGGGTAACAAACTAGAAAATCCTTTAATTTGAAAAATTGTGTTTAAACTTCAAAACCTCTTGAGCTTTTGCACATGGATCTTTTTGGTCCTTCTAGGACTATGAGCCTTGGAGGAAATTTGTATGCTCTTTTGGTTGTAGATGACTTTTCCAGGTTTACTTGGACTCTTTTCCTACACTCAAAGAAGGAAGCATATCAGAATTCAAAAAGCTAGCAAAAAGGTTGCAAAACACATGTTGTAGCAACATTGGAGCTATCAGAAGTGATCATGGAGGAGAATTTCAAAATGAGAAGTTCATTAGCTTTTTCAACAAGCTAGGAATCTTCCACAACTAACCTGCACCAAGATCACCCCAACATAATGGAATGGTGGAGAGGAAGAATAGATCTCTAGAAGAGCTTGCAAGGACTATTCTGAATGATTCTTCCCTGCCTAAATGCTTTTGGGTTGATGCTGTAAGTACTGCTTGCTATCTGATGAACCGTGTGGTAATTAGACCTATCTTGAAGAAAACCATGTATGAGCTACTAAATTGAAGAAAGCCAAACATACGCCATCTAAAGGTCTTTGGATGTAAGTGCTACATTCTAAACAATGGCAAAGAAAGTTTGGGTAAGTTTGATGCTAAATTAGACAAAGGTATCTTTCTTGGTTACTCTCTATCTAGACATGCTTATAGGATTTTATACTAAAAAGCTTATGACTATTGAGGAATCTATACATGTTGTCTTTAATCCTGCCTTTTGTCTATTTGATGAGACAAATAGGGGGAAAAGTTGGTTTTCTAATGTTCTTGTTAACTGCTTTCAATACTGCTTTGAACATTACTACTATGAACTGTTTAACTGGTTTAAATTTGAATTTTGTTAACTGTTAAACTCTGATATACAAAATTTCAACCAGTTATTCCTGCAAAATAACCAATTGGTTAGCTATTTTTGCACCTGTGTATGTGTGTTGGTTTCTCGTCTGATTTGGCTGATGTTCCTCTTTGGAAATCACCTAGTGAGAACTGATTTTTGGTGCTTATTTGATTTGGAATAGATTACCCTGTGTTTGTATGTTTGCTCATGAATGCAGGTTGCATAGATTCTAACAAAGAACATTCCTGAAAGCGCCCCAAGGATTTGTCTCCATCAAATAGGGGAGATTGTTGAACATGGGAGCTTTAATGTTTTAAATCCACATGGAGCTTGAAGATATGTTGCTCTTTGGTTTGGGTTTAGATTAGGTTGTTTAGAATCTTTGTTAAGATTAGTTCTTAATCCTACACAAAGCTTGATCAAACAGTTTTAAAGAAACAAAGTCTTTTTCCAAGCAAAGGGAAAACAATCGGTTGATTTATCGAAATAATCGGTTGTTTGTCACTTAGCTGGCTTAAGGTTTTGAAACTACTTTTTGAATTAGTCATGCAACTGCCTGACTCATTCAACCAGTTAAATCGTAGTTTCAACCGGTTAAATGTGTGTTTTCATAACAGATTTTTTGAAAACTTGTTTTAACTGATTCAGCTGATTAGAACTTCCTTAAAACTTTCTTACAGCTAATTCTTGTAATAGTACTTCCTTTTATCTGTTGTGTGTGTTTGAAATCCTGTAAAGGTAGAGTGTGTTCTGTCTTGAGGTGTTTGGTGTTGCAAAGAGGGTGAGTAGATCTTGTGGTTTTCAAGGTCACCTCTTTGTGTGTGTAATCTATTTTGATTACTAGTGGGACTCAGAGGTTGTTCTGAGAACTGGATGTAGCTCAAGGTTGAGTGAACCAATATAAACCTATTGTGTAAATCTCTCTTTCTCTCAAGCTTCCTATATCCGTTTGTGTTAATTCCATTTTTGTTGCTGGTATAAAGAACCGATTAAAACACAATTTTAACTGATTAAATTTCTTAAAACGGTTTTTGTAACATTGTTTAATTACTTTCCTTAATTGCTTATCTAGATTGTTTGATAAAGATTCATTCTAAATCAAGTCTTTGTGAAAATCTTTCATGAAACAATTCACCCCTCTCTTGTTTAAGCCATCAATTTTTAAAGAATACCTTCACCAAATCTGGATAAATCTTTCCATTTAGCTCAAGAAATCTCTTCAATCTTTGTTCCTTGAGGAGGCTTCTCACAGTGGACAGATTTGGTTGCTTCATCCAAGTGAAGGAGAAAAGTTTGGGTGTATTTACACTTTTCCTACTAGTTTCATGTAGGTATTTGTTGATGAGTTCAAATTCTCCTGAAAACCACCCTTCAAGCTTCCCACCACTTCTAACAACCTTGGTTTTCATCCTTGTAACAGATTGAGGAGTTCCAACCATAACTCAATTCAAAGAGGAACTTTAGCAGACTGCAGAGAAAACTTAGAGTAGAGGAAACAAAAAAACAATAGGTTGTTTGTGTGAAAAACAATCGATAATTGTATTTCTTATATAGCCATAACCCTTGGTCAAAGTTGGCATTATGTGGGTTGTTTTCAAAATAGAAAAACGAATCAAATTTGAACCATAAATTTTTTTCAGTCAAACAGAAAGTACGGAAAATCACATGTTGATTTGACCAAACTTTAAAAGCAGTTTTAATTTCCAAGATTAAGAGGAATCTGATTCATAAAGGGCAGTTAGAGCAGAGGTAATTTGTATTCAAACATGTAATTGATACAATATTGACCACAGATATCACTGGGTTTGAACATAATTACAAATCAAGACTTAGAAATTAAAAAAAAAATTGCCCAATGCTGATAGAGAGAAAACAATCGGTTGTTTCGAGGAAACAATCGGTTGAAATTCTGCACTGATGGAAAATTTTTGAAAAAATCAGATTTTCAACAATCATGCTATATCCAAACATCAAGGTTTATAAAGCACACATAATTGTATAAAGAACAGAACAAATGCAAGTTAATTATAATCCAAGCATAGACATAGGGAAAATGGGATTGGATTTAAAAACTAAAGTTCAACAAAGAGATGAACAAGAAAATTATCCTCAGATTTAAGGTACACAAATGTAAGCAGTATATAGAATCAGAAGAAGGCTTTGACTTGTTCACGAATCTTCTTGAGATCCTGATCTTTCTGACCCTTCAAGTAGAGTAAAAAATCTGCAAAACAAAACTTCTTAAATCACAAGGTTTGATCCCTTAAAGAACTTGGGACCCTTTCTGTTAGACTTGTCTTTGGAACCATCAAAACATTTGGGAATCCATTTAAAGATCCCTTTAGAAACAAAAGACTTCCAAAACCTGCAGAACATAACTGAATGACCTTTCTTCATGCAATAGAAGCATGTAACAACCGGTTGAATCGACCTTTTAACCGATTGTTTTTCTAGTACAGTTGACAAAGGTTTTGAAATCCCATTTCCTTTGCTTTGTGGATAAAAACCTAAACCAGCTTTTCCAAAAACACAATTTTGAGATGCAAGAACATCTTTAAAGTTGAATTTTCCAGTTGTAAGTTTGTCCAAGGTTTTCAAAAGATAGTGAATCTTTCTTTCAAGATTTTCACAATTTTCACAAACTTTTGGCTCACAACTGCAAGTTGAGTTTTTTTAAATTAAATCAAGGTTTTCAAAATCTTCCTTTGTTTTTCTCAACTCTTCTTCCAGAGACTTGACTCTGTTTTCCAGCCAGTTATTTATACCTTTCAACCGGTTGTGAGAAAGTGTCAATCGGTTAACCTCTTCATGAGTTTCATTAAAAGCTTGAAGCAATTGATAATAGTTGTTACCTTTTATTGAAGATGATGAAATCATGTTGTTGGATACAAATACTCTAAGGCACAGGTTTGCTTCTTCATCATCAGAAGAGCTAAAGGGTGATACCTCATTGTCATCCCATGCCACATATGCCTTCTTGGCTAATATGAACCAAATCCATAAGAAGATGACCATGCATGCTAACTTTGAAGGTTCATCTCAACAAGAAAATGGAGATTCCATCAATAGGAAGAATGGCCAAGGACCACAAAACTTGATGTTCTTATTATTAGTTTTCTTAATATTGAGGCCCAAGCCCAACAAAAGATTACTAAGAGCAAGGGCACAAGCACTAGTACATGACCTTCATTTGATATATCTTTTTGTAATATCTTTAGAGTAGATTTAAAATAGAACATAAAAGAGAAGTAGTTGAAAAGTCACATTTTCTAGAATAAGAATGACTTGTTTGGCACGACATTTTCAATAACTTTTCACTTCCCTTTGCCTTGTTATGACCGGCCATCTACTCTATATAAAGAGGTGCTCGGCTCTTGTAAAGACACATTGATATTGATTTTTGAAAGTAGAGTTACTCTTCTCAAATTGAGAGAGATTTTGTGAGACTTGTTCTCCTTCCCTTAGTCTTATCTTATGAGTTTTTGGGATCTCTCAAGTGGCGGCAACCTTCATTCATCTTAGAGCATATTCACCTTCCAAGTGGCGTGTTCATCTTCCCTTGCATCAACCACATAAATTTTTCCAACCTTTCATTTTCTTCTTCCATTTCCATTCCATATCAAACTCTAAACATGTCTTGTTCATTGTTCTTGATCTTTAATCGATTGAATGTTGTAAAATTTTGATTCTAATTGGTTTGTATTGTGTTGTTCTTCTTTTCAATCTGTAGATTTTCTTGTTTCATATTTCTAACCGATTCATGTGTCTTTAGTTGTGTTTCAATCGGTTCATTTTCCTTTTCATGGGTTTCCACTCAGTTATTTTTTATTGATTTGTGTTCTTGAATTGCTTGAGAATCTTGATCCTAATTCTTGAAAGTGTCACTTAATGAACCATCTCTTAATTAACTCACATCATTGGCTTTCCTCTTTCCTCATTTTTGAAATCTGCTCTTTCTTTGATTTCATTGTTGGGGCATTCTGCCTTGATATGACCCTGTTCACCACAGCCATAGCAAGTGTACTTGTTAAGACTAAAATCACTAGGTGTTTTAAAGCTATTCCTCTTTGAAGCTTAGCTTTTCTTCTTCAAGAACTTGCTAAATTTTCTTGACAGCAGACACATGGTGTCTTCATCACTCCCACTTGAGTCTTGTTGATGTTTGTGATTGCAAGCTTTGAGTGTTATGCCTTTGTTGTGTTTGTCCTCGCTTTCTTGGACAACCAACCTATTCATTTCGAGCTCGTGTTCCCTAAGCTTACCAAACAATGAAGCAGCTGTCATTGATGTCAAATCTTTTGATTTTGAGATGGAAGTGACCTTTCGCTGCTATGTTCTATCAAGACATTTCAATATCTTGATGTTCAGCTCCTCCTTATCAAAAGTTTTACCAAGACTCATCAAATGATTCACTATGAGAGAGAACCTTTTCTGCACGTCACAAATGGTTTCTCCCTTCTGCATTCTAAAGAGTTCATACTCTTGAATAAGAGCATGCTTTCTGGCCCTCTTAACATCATTTGTCCCTTCATGTGTGACTTAAAAGAATGTCCCACATTTCCTTTGCTGAGCTACACTGTGATACCCTGAAAAATTCATCACAACTCAAGGCAGAGGTTATTATATTCTTAGCAATCCAGTCAAACTTGGCTTTCTTGCTTTCAGCCTCAGTCCAATCAGATGAAGGTTTATCAATTAAAACCTCATCTCTTTTGACTTGAGGTATAAATGGACCATTTTCAATTGTTTCCCAAATACCCTTATCAGTTGAATAAATAAAGATTTTCATTCTCACCTTCAAAAACTGGTAATTGACACCACAAAACAGTGGTGGTTTGTTTATGGAAGCACCTTCCCCAAAAGGCAACTTGTTAGCCATGTAAAAAGATATTTTAGAAAAAACAGAAACTTGAATATTTTTCAAGAAGCTAGCTCTTGATGCCAATCGTATCAATTGATGGCTTAAACAAGAGGGGGGTGAATTGCTTATCAAAGATTTTCGCAAAGATTGTTTAAGAATTAACCTTTATCAAACTATCACAGATAAACAATTAAGGAAAGCAATCAATCAATGATACAAATACTGTTTTCAAAATTTTAATCGATTAAAATTGTGTTTTAATCTGTTGTTTATATCAGCATCAGAACCCAAATTAAAACAAACAGTTATAAGGAGTTAGAGATAAAGAGGTTTACACAGAGAAATTTATAGTAGTTCACTCAACCTTGAGATACATCCAGTTCTCATAACAACCTCTGAGTTCCACTAGTAATCACTTACAGATTACACCAACACACCACAAAGAGGACCTTGAAAACCACAAGACCCACTCACCCTCTTTGCAACACCACACACCCCAAGTCAGAACAGCCTCTGACTTTGCAGGATTTCAAACACACTTACAACTTTATGAAAGTACAATTACAAGAATCTTGAAAGTAATAGAAAACACCTGAGATTACACAAACCAGGAAGTCCTATGATCAAATCTTGTACCAGTGCAAAGATTTAACAGCAATCTTGCAAACCTTTTGAAAACATCTTTCAAAAACTAATCTCAATCTCTCTTTGATCTCAAATCTGTGTAAAAACTTCTTCACTTTGCTTTGAAAGAAGGGCTATATTTAAAACACTTAAAATATAGTCGTTCAAGGCAATATTTATGACCTAAAACAGTTTTGATCACATCCAAAAGAGTTAAAACAAGTTTTCAAAAAACTGTTATGAAAACACACAATCAACCGGTTGAAAACATGTTTTCACCCGTTGAATTGGTTAGGCAGTTATCTAACCAAGTCTAAAACAGTTTCAAAAACTCTAAGCAAGCTAAGTGACAAACAACCGATTATTTCGATAATTCAACCGGTTGTTTTTCTCTTTGCTTAGAAAAATCTTCTCTTTTTAAAACACATTGGGCAAGCTTTGTGCAAGTGACAAGAACTGATCTTTACATGGATTCTAAATATTCTATTCTAAACCCAAACCAAAAGCATCACAACTTCAAGCTTCATCATGGATTTAAAACATCAAAGCTCCCATGCTCAACAATGTTCCCTTAGCTTACCAAACAATGAAGTTGTTGTCAAGGATGTTAGATCCTTTGATTCAGAAATGGCAGTGACCTTTGTTTTCCAAGACCTATCAAGACACTTTAAAATCTTTATGTTCAGCTCCTCTTTGTCAAAGCTTTTTCCAAGACTCATTACGTGATTCACAATGTAAGAAAAGTGTTTCTGCACATCAAAAATTGTTTCCCCTTTCTGCATTCTGAATAATTCATATTCTTGGATGAGAGCATGCTTTCTTGCCCTCTTCACATCATTGGTTCCCTCATGTGTGACCTCAAGGATATACTACATTTCTTTTGCAAAATTGCATTGTGAAACCCTGAAAAATTCATCACAGCTTAAAGCAGAAGTTATAATATTTTTTGCAATCCAATCAAACTTTGCTTTCTTGCTATCAGCCCCAGTCCATTCAGATCGAGGCTTATCAACAAATACATCATCATTTTTTACTTGAGGAATAAAAGGACCATTTTCAATTGCTTCACAAACTCCTTTATCTGTGGAGTGCATTAAAATCTTCATCCTAACTTTCCAAAATTGGTAATTCACACCACAAAACATTGGTGGTCTATTTATGGAAACACCTTCCCCAAGGTAGTTTATCAGCCATTAAAACAGTTTTAAAAAGGACTTGATTATATTTCAAGAACCTAGCTCTTGATGCCAATTGTTAGAATTAATGGGCTAACCAAGAGGGGAGGTAAATTGTTTGTCAAAAGATTTTCGCAAAGATTGGCTAAGAATGAAGATTTATCAACAATCACAACAAGGGATATCAGGAAAGCCAAACAATCAAAGCATTAAAATTGTTTGCAAAAGAAACAATCGGTTGAAATTTCGTTTTAACTGATTGTTTATAACAGCAGAGACAAAAATCAAATCAAACAATTTGTAATCAGTAAGAAAGAGAGAGAGAGAGAGAGAAAAAGAGAGGGAGATTACACAATCAATTTATACTGGTTCACTCAACCCCTGATCTACATCCAGTCCCCAGAACAACCACTAGGTATTCCACTAACAATCAATCACAAATTACAAACAATCAACACCACAAAAAGGTGATCTTGATCACATAAGAACACTCACCCTCTTTTCTTTTCAGACAACCACATTCAGAACAACCTCTAACATTACTGTTGAATCAAGCGTGATCAAAGCATTGAAGAATCCAAATCCTAGCGTTTGATGGAAGGCTGAAGTTGCTTGAAGTTGTCGTTGTGTTTTAGAGTAGGATCTGGGGTAGTTTATATTTGTAATCCACTCTTTGTTGAATCTAAAGCTTAAGTGTTTTCAAATCTTTTAAGTTTAAAGTGTTTTTCAAACTAAGTGAAAAACAGCCTGTTGTTTTCTAGAAACAACTGATTGTTTTATACTTAGGTGTTTTTGAAAAGTTTGAAAACTGTTTTGGTTGGTTGACTTGCTGTCAAACCAAAACAACCGATTGATTCGCACTTTCAATCGATTGTTTGTTTGAAAATCCTAA
>Ga0123342_1005309_pt1 | contig 18818 bp, 10 predicted proteins | sample Turbeawhitnodule_FD_89960 | JGI IMG/M metagenome (GOLD analysis project Ga0123342, IMG submission 89960) | Root nodule microbial communities of legume samples collected from Mexico - Turtle bean Mexico white nodule | ecosystem: Host-associated > Plants > Roots > Nodule | place: Mexico: Nepantla...
AACAAAAAAAAAATTTTAATATACCCTTTTTTTTTTAAAAAAAAATTTAATTTAATTTTATTCAAAAAAAAAAAAAAAAAAACCCCCTCTAAAAAAAAATTTTTAAAAAAAAAATTTTTTTTTTTTTTTTTTTTTTAAAAAAAAAATAAAAATATTTTTTTTTTTTTTTTTTTATAAAAAAAAAAAAAAAATTTCAACGTTTCCCCCCGGATTTTAAAATTAAATAAAATAAGAATTTTTTTTTTTAATTTTTTTAAAAAAAAAAAAAAAAAAAAACTGTTGCAGGAAAAACAGACATAAATACAATTGCTCAAAATTTACTTGGTTTTTACAACACATTGGGTAGGTCTACTTTCTTACGGTCGAAGAGAAAAAGGTGGAGCTTCCTACGTCCTTGTCTTAAAGAATAGCCCATAAAACATATTATTACCAAATACATAAAATGTTAATATATGAAACCTCATTATTAACTTTACCTCTAACCCATCTCTGCAAATTCTTCATCTCATGCGCATAGAGAAATGTTATGGTTGAAAACAATGAATTTGAAAATTCAGATTAATATCCATATTCCATATTACATAATTCATAAGTGATATTATTATTTGTGTGTCTTTTAGATTTAATACTTTCTGTCGGATCTAAATTTGGATTAAATAATCTAAAATATAATATTAATTTGTGGATTATTTAATTTGGTATTTGTATCCAAATTAAAAAAAAAAGTATCAAATTAGCTCAACAAAAGACACACAAACAATAATATTATTTACGAATTATATAATCCAAATATTCAATAAATTGCATAATCTGAAAATCACACAGAAAAACACATCCACAATCAATATATCTAACTTTTTAGCTTTTAACAGAAAGGTATTTGTGGAATTTTAAAAATATAGTGCAAGAACATATATGGGGGTGCAGGAAGAAGCAGCCCCAAATCTTTTTAGTGCTGTAATAGTAGTAGAGAAGATTGAACGCCTTTACATGATATTTTTTTGTTTCTTACTAATATTGTGACTTTATGGTCTTCATCAGGAGAATGAATTTGTTTGTTGAACCTTGGATTAATATTGTAAATGTGTGTTTAAGTATTAATTTTGTAACAATCATTTTAACTCCATATAAAAATCTTTTGGTATCCAATTTATTTAATCAATCAATACTAATTCTTTAATTCTTTGCTTCGAAAGAACATAGAAAGAAAGAAATGAAGCTAAAGCATTTTTTTAAGTAAAAAATAGTAAGATATAAGGGTTGAGAAAACCCTTAACTGTTTCATTTTAATTCATTTATTTTTTGCAAAAAAAAGAGTAGAAAATAGTAAGAAAATGAATAAAAGTTTTATTGTTTGAACTAAAATAAATATAAGAAAATTGTTACCTATATCATTTATTTCTCATGTTACATTTCATATAACACTGAATTGTTGCAGTCTCATCATCTCATGATTAAGTAGTTGCATGCATTATTCCTCATTCAATTGAAAAAAATATATTTGTATTTAGGTTATATTCGGATAAATTTCTTCATAAAACTGTATATAAGAAAAAATTACAAAAAATATAATTAGTTCTCCATGAGTTAAAACTAGTTTATATACAAGTTTGAAGAAGGAACTTTGAGAAATCTCATGAGAAAACTTTTATGAATTAACTTTTTTTTTATCAGCAAGAAAAGATATAATAAATGTGACTCATTTTAGGGGTGGTCTAACTCTGTTACAAAGCAAAAAAGACATATATCTCAAGAAAACCCCAATAGCCTACCCTGCCACAACTAGCTAAAAAAATGATTGAAAATTCAAAGACCAACCCCGTCACCCTATCAACAACTATTAATTGAGTACATACATACCAAGGGTTCTAGGCACACCAATCAGAGAACAAGAAACTCGTTGAATGTACCTTTGATGAGATCAAAGACCAAACCTTAACATGTGCCAAGGAGAAGACTTCATAATAGTCTACCTCTCCTCCGTAGAATAAACAATTATTCCTATGCCTCCAAATCTTGCTTACCAACCCAATCCAAACATTACCCAAAATAAGATTAAATGAAGTGGTCGCATCAAGAATTTTAAACTGCTCAAAATGTGACCCTGGAGAGAAAAGATTTACCTAACTCACTCCTAAGCAAGCGTAACAAAGATTCTAAGCTAGTCAAGAGACTCTGCAACCGAAGAACAGATGACTTGTCGACTCCTCTGATACCCTACATAAACAATAAAGATTGCTCTCAACCTGAACCCTTCGTCTCTCCAGATTGACCTTGGTAGCAATATTGTTTTCAATCACCATTCAAGCAATGACATGAGCTGAAGGAAGAGCCTTAATCCTCTAGAAAAAGTTGTACATCCTCGAAGAATCCTCTGCTTCCTCTCCCCTTAATAAACCGTAAGCAAACTTGACAGAAAATTATGCAGACTCACAACCCTTCCAAACTCATCTATCCTCAGTCTTCAAGGCGAGACTCTTACAAGATACCACCTCAAAAAACTGGCATACCTGGGACTCTCCCCAAGAAAAAAGTCTCATTCTCCAAGTTAAGTTACATTGCCAAACATTAATGACCCAAACTCCGCAAACTTTGTCTTCTTATTGTCAAACATAGAAAACAACCTCGAGAATCTATTTTTCAAGGCTCCAGATTCTACCTAATCGTCTTCCCAAAACAAAATATCTCTCCCTTTTCCAACCTCCCAATTATAATAGTCTTCAAGCTTCCCTCCCCACTCCCCTCTGAATTCCAAATCTCGTCCAAATCTCTCCACCACGGAGAGGCTTTGTTTTTCCTGGCCCTCTGATCTTTCAAACTTCTCAAACCCCTCTACTTAGACTCAATAACCTCCCTCCACAACCCACCCTTGTCCGAATTCAAACGACAAATCCATTTTCCCATCAAAGCCACAATAAGTTGCTTATGACACCCCCTTACAGGCATCCTCAAGTATTTAAAAGGAGTTTTCATCACATCACAATTTAAAATAGCTGTGAAAAAGAGAACCTCAGTCTGATCTACCCCTATCCCATTGATTCTACTCTTGAGAAAATTCACCTTAAGACCAGAAGCCAACTCAAAACAGTTCAAAATGATCTTTATGTGATACACGCTTTTAATACTTGCTTTACTGAAGAACAAGGTGTCGTCTACCATTTTGCCAATCTCCAAAGTCTCCACCAAGTCTTTCTCAATCGCGATCCTAAACACCCCAACTAAACCTTCATCTGTTATAAGAAACAAGAACGGTGCAAGAGGATCCCCTTGCCTCAAGCCCTTTCTCGGAATAAACTCTTTAGTAGGGCTCTCATTTACAAGGACTGACATCGAAGCTGATTCCAAGCAAGCTTTAATCTCGGAGATCCACTTTTCGCAGAAACCAAGCATGCCTAACATATAATAAATGAAATCCCGCTAAACGGAGTTATAAGCCTTTTCGTAGTCCACCTTGAAGAAAACACAACTTTTCTTCTTCCTCTTCATCTCATCTAAAACTTCATTGGCCACTAGAACACCATCCATAAGCCCCCTTCCTTCAAGAAAAGCAGATTGCCTAGCATCGATGACTTTGTTAATCACATTTTTCAACCTAATAGACAAAATCTTCGAGGCGATTTTATACACTCACCCTACCAGCGAGATGGGTCTGAAATCTCTAAGTTGTTGCAGATTATCAATCTTAGGATCAGACAAATAAATGAAGCATTTGACCCCCTAAGCCACTTTCTGTTGACCAAAAAATCTTTTACTGCTGAAACAAAATCATCCTGAAGGCACTCCCAGCAAAATTTAATGAAGCCAAAATTGAAATCGTCTGAACCAGGGCTCTTCGAACTATCACAGCTCCAAATTGCATCCTTAACTTCCTCATCAGAAACAACTCCGACCAACAACACATTATCTTCATTAAAAATGGAATTGAAACGAACATTGTCCAACCTAACTTGAGGCTCAGACATCCCATCAAATATGCCTTTAAAGAACTCTCTGACCTTAGCCTTAACCTTCTCCTTATCATTGCACCACTGACGTTCCCTTCTACCTCGTTGATCTCGTTTCTCATTCTCCTCCACTTCACAGACAAATGGAAGAATTTATGAATTAACTTATGAATCATCTAATTTTAGTTAATGAGGGGGTCCTCAAAAAAAGAAAAAAAAAGAAATTTCTTTTTCATGGGATATTTAATTTATTTTATCCTAGTTAAGAATAGGAGGGCTCCAAGCTAAGCAACTTAAGAATAGCAGAGGAATTGTACCTCTTATGTGTATGAATGTTGTCTGATTTTGTATAAGGATGTTCAAATGCTCTGTTTTATTAATTTAATTCTTTATCGATAAAAAAATTATTTTATCCTCTAGGAATACATCAACTAGATAATATAGTGATTGATATAATACAATGACCAATGAAGGCAATATATATGTTACCATATCTTACAAGATAATGAGTAAAAGTAATTTATATCATTTTGGTTGTCACCAATTCTTGTCGTACCCAGACCCTTTCAAGAAAATCATTAAATAAAAACTATTTTTAAAGATAAAAAATAATTAATTATTCTATTGAATAAATTATATATTATTTTTTAGTATTGATATCTAAAATAGTTTATAAATTAATATTTAATTAACTATCAAGATTTTAGTTACTGCACTCTATGCTAGGAGAAGTAAACGATATATGAGTGTTAAGATGATTGAGAGTATACTTTATAGTTGTTTCTAGTAGATTACAAATTAGTTATGTGAATTTGATAATAATAATTTTTTTTTATTAAAATAAATTTATCCCATTTTGAGTTGTTTAATGAATAGCATGATTAGCACATGAATGTAAGCTGCTTATGATTAAATGCATGAATTTAGTTTAATTGTAAGCTAATTTTTTTAATATATAAAAGATGACCCAATTCATGATTATGAGTTAGTATTAAGAGTTACATTCAATTTAGTTTTAAGTAAAGTGTTATATTTAAAATTTGTTGATAAAAAATAATATAAAAAAGAGATTTCAATAGTATAGTTAAAAAATTAGTCAACTTCATTAAAATATTTTGTAGCAAAACTTTGATTTTTTTAATCAGCAATCAATAATATATATACAATAACCACTTCAGGGGTGATTCAACCCTTATACAAAAAGGTATGAAAAATTTGATAAAATATTCTTATATACTTACACACATATAGGAAAAATAGATGCAAATCAAAACTTTAATTATTTTTAATCAATCCTTCTAACAACACTCATACTTGAATTTATATTTTTATCTTAATTGAATAAATTGAAACCAGATAAAATTTTATTTTTTTCATTAATAGGAATAAGGTTTTTATAATTAATGAAATTTTAATTTTTGAAAAAAAATTCTTATGTGGACTGGTCCGCAAGCCCGTGGATTACCTCTTATACAGGACAAACCAGTGAAATGAACTCATACTCCTTGTGCGGGGCGGGCTAACTTGACCTATATTTTGCGGGCCTATGTGGCGGACCAGTCCGCAGTGCCACCCCCTAGCCATAAAGAGATGAACAATAACTAAACCTGATGTACTAAAATACTACAAATATATATATATATATACTAAAATTAAATATTTTGTTGACAACTCTGAAAACGCTGATTTACAATATTTTTGGAAGGATAGACATGCACTCATAAAATCGTTGAACTATGTTCGTGTTACATTAAAAAAAATCAACTTTTTACATTCTTCCTTACAATCGTCTTTTACTTATATAAATATATTTATATTCAATTGCAAAACAACATATTACTAACATAAAGACTAAGAATTGTACCCAATTAATAATTGTACTAATATAAATAGGTAATAAATCAACATATCTCAAACAACAAATAACACATATCTCATCTTTTTAAATTTTTTATGAAAAGAGTTTAGGTTGAAATACCTATATGAAGTTTAACTAAAATCCATTATGTAAATAACATATACCCTAAATAAATAATGGTTGATGTGTTTGAGTCCAAACTCTTCGATGAACTCCAATAATTTGGTTATATTACTAACATATAAGAAAGGATAACATTCAAAAGTCGTGGTCAGTGAAAGAGATATGATACCATACTTCCTAACATCATTGACCTTTATGCAGTGTTTGTTTAGTGAAAGAGATATGATACCATACTTCCTAACATCATTGACCTTTATGCAGTGTTTGTTTCTAGTCATGCACTAGATACATAGATAGACAAACGGGCGAGCGAGGTAGATGATTTTTCATTCCTATCATATTTGCAAAGATGAGAGGTGATATCCACGTGGATATAACCATTTTACACAAATACTCTGTTAACTTTAACTTTGAAATCTCATTCTGACAATGCAAATGTGAAGAAGCAGGAGAGGATTCAATGTTGAAGAAGAATCAATGTTGCACAATGCACACAGTTAGAACGTGAACATGAAACTACTACACGTGAAAGTTCATGCACTCAGAAATTTGTTAGCAGTTGATTTAGGATGAGAATCGATTCTGGCTCAAACATAACTTTAGACAATCGATTCTCATGCCTTTGTAAAATACCCACAATCGATTTTATTTTTTTTTGGTGTCATTGAAAATCAATTCTCCTTGCATTTGAACTGCATAGAGAATCAATTCTCTTATTGTGTTTCATTTTTTGTTGGTTTTTTTAATTTTTAAAAATTTGTATTTATATTTTCTCTTGCTTTTCAAGTTAGATCTTGGGTGGTTGGAATTGTGTAGTTGAGATGGTCTTATTGTTCACGTTGTTTAGTAATGTTATTGATCTTGTCTTCACTTCTTCAATGTGTTCAAAGGTACAAAATGAATCAATTCTTCTTGCACTTGAATTTCATAGAGAATCGATTCTCCTGTTTATGTGTTGTTGTTTTGTTTTAATTTTTAAATTTTTAAATTATATTTTATCTTGTTTTTCAGGTTGTATTGGTTGGTATTGTTCGTCTTCTTCATAAGTAAGTTCATGTTTTTTTAATTTTTATTTTTTTTATGTTAAGTGTTTGTTATGAAATTTTATTTTTATAAATGTATGTAAGTTTTGATAAAATGATTGTGTTTATGGTTTACATGTCATATATTTTTTTTTTTAAATATAAAGTGTTTTATGTATTTATTTTTATTTATGTGGTTGACTGTTTTTATGTTTATTTTTTCCAGTTTACTGTTTTTTTTATATTAAATATTATTTATGTTGCAAATTAATTTTTGACGTTGTTTTAAAAAGCATGTATGTAACTGAGATTCTGTATTCAATTTTTCAATATGTAACTTAAATTATGTATTTAATTTTTCAATTTTTACTAGACTTAAAAATCTTAAAAAGAAAAATAGAATGTTTACTTTAGATAGTAGAAAATATATGAAATATGAGCAATTGGATTATCAGCATTTGAACGAATGATACATATTAATCCTGTTCTGTTTATTTTTATGAATTTGGTGTAATTTTTAAAAGATAAATTATAGTTATTATAATATAAACTTTTAAAAAATTAAAATTCAAAATAATATTTATTTTTATTTACGGTAAACTGTTTTTATGTTTATTTTTTCCAGTTTACTGCTTTTTTGATATTAAATATTATTTATGTTGCAAATTAATTTTTGGCATTGTTTTAATTTTAATATATATACTAAATTAATTACAATTTAACAATTATTTTTATTATATTTTAAAATTTTTTACAATCAAATAAGAGTAAGGTAACACAACATCCTAATCATCAATGCGGTAGTAAAACCGACGCTGATCCTAATAAAAAAATATTTTTAATTTACATTTTGTTAACTGACACTAACATTTAATAATTTATTTATATCATAAAGTTTATAAAAACTTTGGAACCAGTTAGACCAACAGCAAAAATAATATATTTGTAATCCTTTCAATAAATTTAATGTTCCTATTTGTGTCTCTCGAACTCAAAGTAATTATTATTATTTGTATTTTTTTTTCAATTTTTATTATGAGTTTAACGTTTGTGTTCAAGAGACAGTAACATCTTTATGTACTTTCTTGTTAAACTAATGTAGGTTTAGTACATTTGCTGTTAGATTCTCATTTATGATAAACAATGTTTTATATATTATTAAAAAATTATTAAATTAAAGTAAATTTTAAAAATAAAAAATTATTAATTGTTATATTAATTAAATTAAATATTTTTTTAAAAACTTAAAAAATTATTAATTTTTAAATTAATTTTTATGATTAATAAATAATTTTTAGATTGGTATCTAATTAACTACTAAAATTTTTGTTAGCAAATTTAAAATCTAAATAATTGATAGTTAGCTAATTAAATATAAATTTAAAAATTATTTATCAATAATAAAAACTAATTCAAAAATTAATAATTTTTTGTCTTTAAAATAGTATTCAATTTAATTAATATAATAATTATTTATTTTTTTTTCTAAAATTAATTTTTGTTAAATGATTTTTTTTAGTGATATTTTATAATTATTATAATATTAAAATTATGTTATTTAATATATATATATATATATATATATAATTGAAACGTCATCATTTTAATACATATTTAGGAAATTAATAAATTAAACAGTAATTTTTTTAAAAAATATTATAGTGAAATATGAGAAAAAAATTGTGTCTAAAATTCGTAAAATGTTAATATATGTGAGGTAAAAATTTAATATTATTGATTTGATTTAAGCATTATTTTTATCCCTGTTAGCATATAAGAATACAGTGGAAAGAAAATCAATATAATTTGTTTTGTAAAGAAAAAATGTCTTTAGAAAATTGTGAAACATACTATATTATTTCTTGTTTGATTTATATTAAATCAGTCAAATTACATAATTAAAAAATATTTTTCACCTATTTTTAAAATAAATACCTAAAAATATGAAAATGAAATTCTAAACAATTCTAAATATATATATATGGTTTACTTTATCTTCCTAGATTCCCAAATCCATAATCAAACATTTCTGGACAGTAGTAGATGGGAAGTGTTTGGTTAAAAAATAAGCAAAATTTATCACGTGTCTTCAAGATTGTGATAGATTCGACTATGAAATACAAAAAATAAATAAAAAAAATATTGATTGGTTTAGGGTTGTGTTGGATAGATAAGGTTTTTTTCCCTATATAGTATAATCTAAAATGAAAATTTTAGAAATTGGCAGATTTTTTCTACTTTTAAAAATGGATAAATCGTATATAGAAAATAGGATTTAATTCTAAGAAAATAGTCAATATAGAGGTTTTTTAAAATTAGAAGAACCTTTCAATTTGGAATCAGAATCTCAATAATTAAAAATGAAGAGATCGTATACCTTATTTACGATTTTGAAATCACTTTCGTATACTAAGTGTACGTTTGTTAAATTTTTTGTTTAATTATATATAACTAAAGAAAAATAGGTTTATTAATTTTTTTCATTATATATAACTTGTTTTTATAAAATATTTTATTATTATATATAATTAAAGAATGGTTGAATGAAAATATTTTTATAATATATAATTAAAAAAATTAAATATAACTTTTTGATTTTTTATATGTTAAAATTATTTAAAATTATTAATAAAATTAATAATATAATATTTTAATAATATAAAAAAATATAAGTGAATTATTTTAAAAAAATATAAGTGATACAAATTTAAGTTGGTAAAATTCTAAGTCCAAAATGATAAAAATAAGTTCTTCCAATATTACAAAACTCATATGTTTAATTGGAGATTTTTTTTTATAATTAAATCATATCGTCTATATTCTATTTATTCATTTATGGTTAAGAAAAAAAAAATTCTCATTTCTGAAATTTTTGTTTTAAATTACACTACATAAAGAAAAAAACTCCGATAGATAAACACTTTTTTTTATATATCAAATAACACATAATTAATTGTAGAGTCTTGATAAATTGACAACCTCTCATAGTAACACATATTTGACGCTGCAGACATGGTAATGACGTAACAGAATGAGATTGTGTGTGAATGAGTAGTGCGAGCTTCAAAATATGGTAAAAAAGAATATATTACATCAGTTCTTAGTAACAACCGCTGTAATATATATTTTTTACTCAGAATGACCCATATTATACCGGTTAAATCATCTAACCGATGTAATATATAACCCTTATTCAGATGTGGAAGGTTGTTCCAATTGACGGTGGTGTTGGACGGGAGAATTTCACCTTCGATCCTCGCGGCGAAGGACCTTACACTGGCATGGTCTCGAATCATCAAATGGCAGCGTTCTGTGAGTTGTGTGGATTTGTTCCGACGCCAACTAGTTCCACGCCATCGTCTACGATAGCGACCGCATGCGGTCCTTACGATTAGCGGTGAAGTTGTTCCTGGTGCGCCGTCACGTCGAGCGCGGCAACGACGATCTCAGCGAGGCGTTGGAGGTTCTTGTTGGCGTCGAGGCCGAGAGCGATGATGTGGCAGACGTCGAGTGTTGACGACCCAGTCGAGGAGTTCTGGAAGGAGCTTGTCGAGCGGCGGCTTGGCGATGACTTTCAACTCGGCCTCGCAACAAAGGAACTCGTGGAGGAGGCGGCGGAGCCAGAATATGGGCAGGAGCATCACCGGAGAGTCCTCGGTTGTGGTGGACAAGAGTTCCGAGAAGTGGTTTCCGACGTGCTTCTGAAAACATTATTGTTACAAAACTGCCCTTACCACGTCATATTTTTTGCCACGTTGACAATGTCAAATATGTGTCATGGTGTTAACAAAACATTTTTCTTAATTGTAATATCTTAGTGAAAATAGATAGAAATTGTCTTTACTTTGTGCATTCATGTAGAACGAGGTGTTGTAATATCTATTACTTTTACTTTGTGCATTCATGTAGTACGAGGTGTTGTAATATCTCTTACTCAAAGTTTAGGGTTCTTTTTGTGGACGAGGTGTTGTGTGGAATCTCTAGAGTGAAAGAGGTGGGGCTCGAATGAGGTGTGTGCTGAGGAGAGAATGGGAGTGGGATAACGATATATACATAGTGATGTGATTAATATATATGTACGTTTTATTTATATATTATATTATATAATAAGTTTAAAATAATTAGTTTATTTTTAATTCTTATTATTTTTATCAGAAAAAATAAATGTGAATACTCTAATAACACCTAAATAATATTGTAGTAATTAATAAAGGAGATAGGTTGAGCTGGAGAAATGTTTAATGTTACTAGTATTTTAGTATTTATAGTTTTGGGAATGTAAAGTTAAAATGATTTGTGAATTAAGTATAGATATATAGATACTTGGATGTAAGTTATATAATTATATTTTTATGTATAACCTACTATAGTTTAAATGGGGTGTTGCATTAATGACGAAAATACTCTATTAACAATATCAAAGTACAATATTTAAAAAGCGATTATTATAAGGGAGAATGAATGTGCAGTATGCAGATGTTTTTAGTAGTTTTGAAGGATCTTTGAACATCAATTTTAATATTGTATGACCTGAAACATTTTCAGGCTTGCTGCATAATTATGAAGAAGTAGTGAGAGTGTGCCAAAGAGATTATGAAGTTGTGTTATAAAAAGCAGTGTGGGTGTGTCAAAGAAACAAAGGCTCATATTTGTGTTTTTTTTTACTGTATGATGCTTTTGGTTTGAAACTTATTACGTAGTGAGCTTTGAAATTTGAATAATGGTTGAAATTACTCTATATTTAATTTTTTGTTTTTAAAGAAATAATAATAAAAAAAGATGTAGTGTGATACTTTTGCTTGTAATAAAGGAAAATTTTTGATAATGGGTAGATTAAGACCCGTCATCAAAACTGCAAAATGAATATTGTCTTGTAAACATAATCAGTTTGCAAAATAAAAAACCGAAAAACAGAGATGAACATAAACCCTAATCTTTCGATGCTTCAGTTGGAGGAAATCTTGGAAGCAGAGTGAAGCGGAGAATGTCTCCAAGTTTGAAAAGCAAACGTTGCCCTCCCCACCTTGGATCGTGCCACACGACTTGGAAGTTGCGCGCCTCCACATTGCTGGATTTTCGGAGGTTGAAGAAGTTGTGCAGCTGAAACCTGGAGTAGTGCCACCAATGACTGTTGGAACGTGGGTTGTGACCGTTTGGGGCTGTTACATTTTTTCCTGTATAAACAAGGGTTCCCCTCATTCAGAAATGCATCTCTTATTTCACCTTCTTCATCTTCTTCATAGCACGACCGTGCATCTTCATCTTCCTTTCTCCAATTTTCACCTTTCACTTTCTCTCTCCTCATTATTTTATTATTATAATCTTTCTAGGTTCTATTTGGGCATTACTCTTTTAAGAGTAACTTGCTAGTTTTGATCCTAAAAAATTACTGAAAAGTTCCTGTTGTATCCTAGGGGACTTGCGTAATACACTGCGGATAAATCCTTACGGACAGTGATTACTCACGCATCGGGAAATCAATTTTGTTCGTTTTAAAGCCTAATTTACTACATATTGATGAGAGTAAAACTTTAGTAAAAAAATTTAAAAAATAGGGAAAAGACAACACTTGCAACAATGTTAAAAACACGAAAAATGACTATGGTTTCAGTTGAATCATTGTCAAAAGTTAGAATCGACAAAAACAATAACCATTATAGTTGAACCATAATGAAAGCTGTCATAAACCGACACCCCAATTCAGTGCCTTTCAAGTAGTGAATCATAGAATCAACAAATTCTTGTGTAGAAGCAATCACAAAAGGTTCACAAAAAGTATGCTCCAAATCTCAACCGAAATGAAGGGCCAAATTCAAACATACAGTGAACACAATTTTGAGAATGTAACAAGATTTCATGAAATTTCAAAATCAGGTTTGGATTACTATTCACACCTCTAGATTTCTTTTTGCACCACAAGAATTTTTCGGAAATTTTTGAAAATGAATTTTTAAGAAGATGATAATTGAAACCTAACTCTAAAAAAAACTTCTAACGATCTAATAGAAAATTCAAAAGTTAAAAACAAAAACACTCAATAGCTCTAATCTATGTGAAAATTTGAAAAAATTCAAAAAGTTTAACCAATGAAGTTTATGACAATTTTTGAACTAAACATGACTCTAGACAAAACATTTATGATTATAAAATCAACATGACTCAATTATAAGAAAATTTCACTGAAAATTTTGAAGAAAACTCAAAAAAATTCAAAAGAACACATGAATATGAACACAAGAATACCTAAAAGCACATACATAAAGATAAAAAAATCAATCGTTAAACATTTAATACAATCAAGAAAAAATATGAACAACATGAAAATTAGAAAAAAAATTGATGAAGAAGTTACTAATCTTTTAAACAAAAACTCTGATTACTAGATTTTTTCATTTGTAGATCTTTTTCTTCGTTGTTTTTTATTTGAATTTCTTTAACGGAAGATGAATGATAGTGAAAGTTTGAAGCATTGTAGAAATTTTGAAAGAGAAGAAAATTATGATGGTGAATTTAAGTGAGGCTAGACCTACACTGTTTCTAGAGTGAGGTTGGACCAACACTTCTAATGCAACAATTATTACTTGTGACTATTCGTGGAATCTTACAAAAAACAATGTTAGGCATATCATAACTCGATTGTGTTCATTTTTTAAATTCAATATTTAGTAATGATATTGACCCTCAAAAGTTAGATGAACTTGAAGAAAATATTCTTATTATCTTGTTTAAACTAGAGATGTTTTTTCTCCATCCTTTTTTGACATCATGGTTGATTTAGTTATTCATCTTTAAAAAAAAAAACAAATTTTGTGGGCCAGTTTATCTACGATGGATGTACCTAATTGAACGATACATGAAGATTTTGAAAGGATGTGTGAATAATCAATATTGTACATAAACTTCTATTATTGAAAGATACATTTTAGAGGAAGCTATTGAGTTTTGTTCCTAGTACATGTCCAAAGAAAATTCTATAGGAGTTCTTGACAAATGTTGACACTCTTATAGATCAATAAGTAAGTTCTCAAAAGGCGTACATGTGGTAAGAAAATCTAGAGAGGTTCAACAAGCACATTTGTATATATTGAATAACACAAATGAGGTCTTATGTACTTACACAAATATATTGTTAAAGATAATAATCCAAGGAAATCAAAGAAATGGGTGTTGATGGAGCATAAGAAAACTTTCATGTCATGGTTTAAACAAGAAATCATCAATGATTCATCAACATCTGAAATATTAACATGACTTACAAATGGACTAAAGTTTGATGTTTTGGCTATGAAACAAATGGTTGTTTGTTTTATACAAAGTCTCAAGATTATAAAATTACAGTAAAAAATAGTGGAGTCACTTTGGAGGCAAAGTTCATGCAATTCTCTACTTCAAAATATCAAAATTTTGTTGTGGGATTGATGCCTTATTATAATGTGATAGAAGAGATTTAGGAGGTTAGTTATACTAAGTTTTTTATACCATTTTTCAAATGCAAGTGGCTTAACAATAAGATTGGTGTTAAAATCACTACTGTAAAAATGCTTTTTGACAACAACTTTTATAGGTGTCAATTTTAGAACTGTAGTCTATGAGAACATTATTTATAATTTTGAATTATAAACGAAGTCCAAACAATCGTAGTCTATTACACAACTATAGGCGACAATTATCAAAGGAACCACTGCCTATATTCTAAGTGAAGTAAAAATATAGAAGAAGCGAAGGAGGGTATAGGCGACAATTTTTGACAAAATTTTCGCATATACCATTTTTTGGGTCTTCTATGATTAATTACATGGAGCCATCATAGACTATGATTTTAATCTAAACCGTAGTCAATGAGCCATTATAGGCGATGGTTGACAAAACCTTCGTCTATGATGATTTTTTTTTAGTTCAGTTTGTTTTATGTGTTTGTTCCTCTTAGTTAACCTATTCATTTTAAACACGAACTTAACAAGACACAATATCCCAACTAAAGTGAGATGCCTACCTTTCCACTCAGATAATTTATTCCTAATCTTATCCAATAGAGGAATCCAAAATTGGTACTTCTTGAAGATGAGAAGCTTTGATGTATCAAATCCTCATAGAACTTGAAGTTGTGCTGCTTTTTAGGTTCGAGTTTAGTTATGGGGTTTAGAATCTTTGTAAGATCAGTTCTTGATTCCTACACAAAGCTTGTTTCAATCTGTTTTAAAGAACTAAGTGTTTTTCTATGCAACGGGAAAAACAACCGATTAAAGTTTTGAGACAATCGGTTGTTTGTCACTTAGCTGACAAAGGAATTTTGAAACTGTTTTTTGAATCAATTGTGTAACTGCTGAAACCATTTAACCGTTTAAATCGTGGTTTCAACTGATTAAATGTGAGTTTTCATAACAATATTTTGAAAACTTGTTTTAACTGATTCATTTGTTCAAATCTGCCTTGAACGATAGCTTTTCAAAGGTTATCAATATAACCTTCTTTCAAAAGTTTGATAGAGAAGTTTTACACTCTGATTTGAGATAAAAAGAGAGATTACAAACTGTTTGTGAAAGAAGTTTTCCAAGTTTAGCAAGATTGCCTTTGAGCTTTGCTGTGATTCAAGAACTGATCATAGGGCTTCTGGTTTACTATAATTCCAGGTGTTTTCTACCCTTTCTTAGTTTCTTGTAATTGAATTCTGATATTGTAAAAGTGTATGTAAAATCCTGTAAAGTCAGTGTGATTATGGCTTGAGGTGTGTGTTGGTGCATAGAGGGTGGGTAAACTTTGTGGGATTCAAAGTCACCTCTTTGTGGTGTGGTTTTTGTAATATGTGATTGGTTATATAATGGAATACTCAGTGGTTTGACTGAGGACTGGATGTAGCTTAGGGATTAAGTGAACCAATGTAAACCTTGTGTGTAAATCTCTCATCTCTCTATCTGTTTGATATTTTCGCCGCTATAAACAACCGATTAAATCATGCTTTTAACCGGTTGAATTACTGATATATGTTTCTATGAGTTTGATTGATTGGCTTTCTGAAATTCTTATCTGAGTTTATTGTACCAATAGGTAGGCTTAGATTACATGAAAGGTAAAGGCATTATTAAGTAGATGGGAAAAAGTATCCACCAATCCCTCTACAACCCCTATAGCTCCTATCATTGATTTGTGGAAATTTATTCTTAAGCCTAAGGCTACTTTAAAACATCTAAGGATATATTTTAATGTAAAAATGCTTTCATAATTTGGTTCGCAAATAAAGACAGTGTAATTTGTGAACTGCAAAAAATTAATCTCTATTTCAAGTTTTCCTATCTTGACTTCCCTCAAAAGATTTTGTTTGGTCGTTTGTCGAACTAAACTAGTCATCCCCTCTACAACTAAGAGAAAGAGAAAGGGGGCCATAGAATCACCTTATCTTAACCTTGTGGATGGTTTGAACTCTGTGGTTAGACTCCCATTAAAAAGAAAAGAGACCAATAACGATTCTAAGCATCATTTAACCCACTCAATCCACTTATCCCCAAAGCCTAATCTCTTCATTATGTAAAACAATAACTCCCATTTAAACTAGAAAAGCAAACTCCAACAACTCTAGAAACATGCATAAACAAAGCTAAAAAGGAAAATAAAGAAAAAGATAATTTATGAAAACTGTGAAGAAGATGAAGTGTAATCATCTATTACATTTCAGAATGTTAGAATCAGAGATGTTTTCACTTGAATTGTTTGTCTCCACCCTTGACCGACGAGCTCCTCTCATCAACGACTTTGATATGCTTGATTCCCCTCGATAGAGACTTCTGCCTCCAGCATAACCTGCTCTACCCACACTCCCTTCACCTTCAAAAGATGACCCAAAAAGTCTTCTCTTCAAAATGGCCTTCATTTGACCATCCTTTCCTTCATAGGCTTGAAGCTTCCCCCCTTCTTGTTGGTCCCCTTGTTCATCATTGCCTTGGTCATAGTCAACAACTTTAGAGTTATAAGAAGGTGAACTTTGCCCAATAACACTAACCCTTAAGATGAACTTCTGTTTATTTGAGCATGCCCCTTGTGTTGAGGTTGATTCTCCCTGCACAATATCAATTCAGTCTTGCACCCAACACACTGACGTGAAATGTCCATTTTGTCCTTAATGATTTAAAATTTTTGTCTTTCGGATATTTATATCCATAAGTCAAATTACAAAGTTCCGGATATACAAATCCAGAATTGATATGTCACTTCCAGATTTCACTATCCGGAAGCTTACCTGAACAACATAAATGACTTTCTAGATGTCAAGATCCGTAAGCAAACATAAATGAGTTCCGGATCTCAATCCTTAGCAACATATACAGCACACCATTCCATATATGAAAATCTGAAACTCATAACTCACTTTCGAATATGACCATTCGAAAGCTTAAATGAGATACAAAAATGACCTTTCGAATTTCAAAATCCAGAATGTATAAAACTCACTTTCGGATTTGTGTATCCCTAAACAAAAATAAAATCAAGGGCAATGTTGGATTTTAAATTTTGTGTTAGGTGCATTTCATAAATGATATAGTGCAGGAAACAATTGCCTTGTGTTGACTCGAGAGCCCTTCCATTTGGTCCTTAGCACTGGAGGTGCGAATGGGCTTGGCCTTAATTCATGAACCTCCCCTTCCTTTGGAGTTACACAATCTACCAAGATAGCTACTGTATTTGGCATATCTGTTGTCGGTAGATTAGGACTAGGTTGGCTTGCTTTTTTAGTCCTCTCTTTTACAGAATTCGCAAAACATTCTCCTTTCATGATAGAACCACTGATATCTATAAAGTTATTGCCAAGCATGTTGTTAGTTTCCCCAAACTGACCAAGGGAGCCGGTTCCTTTCCACTACCATGTTCCGCCTCATTTCTTGGCCCGGAGACAAGCTCCGTTGGTGTGGCTCTTCGCTATTCTCATAAAGGTTTTTAAAACTGGTCTCTTCCATGAAAGAATCCAACGAAGTCACACTCTCTAAGGATTGATAAATCCTCTTTTCAGAGCAAGAACAAAGGACCATAAACTCCTCCCTCACAACCACTGTATACATTGTTCAATAAACTGGTTTCTTACTTTAATTCTAGCGTACTCAATTTCTTCGAACAACAAGGTTGCTTCATCAATGGTTACCATCTCCAAAGTTTGGGCTTCTAACACTTTTCCAAAAACTTGTTTGTTCCACATTGAAAGAGGTAGACCCCAACATTTCACCCAAACTACCTTGTGCTGGGGAATAATCTTATCTGACCATTTTACAACATTTCGAAATAGATTATCTAATCTCCCTCTTTTTCCCTTCCCCATTTCTGAAAGAATTTGAACATATCTAACTAACCAACATTGTGGGGAAAGTTAGAAAAGAAAAAGGTGGTGAGATTCCAACGCACTACAAGAAAAACGCGAATTACATACAGATTATTTAGGGATGGCAAAGCGGGCCAGCTCGCCCCGCATTGGCCCGCCCCGCGCTTGGCCCGCAAAGATGCGGGACGGGTTGGCCCGCCCCGCAAAGTTATTGCGGGCTAGAATTCCCAACCCGCCCCGCATAAGAGCTGGCCCGCGAATTTGCGGGCCAGCCCGCGTTTTTTTTATAATTAAATATTTATTTTTTTTACATTTTGTTCTTAAATCCTAAACCCTAAACCTTAGAAGAACTTTCATCCATTTTTTCATAATTATAATCTTCCCCGTCATCTGCATATATTAAAATAATGACAATTAATTAATTAATTTTTTATAAAAATAATATAATAAAAATAAGATAACTTTTGGCTCAATTGAAGGCTTGGTCATGGGTAACTTCTAAAATACCCTCTGCTTGCTTCTCCTTTTTTGACTGGTGTCTTGCTCCTTTATCGTGTTTGAAATCGATT
>Ga0123342_1005310_pt1 | contig 18815 bp, 5 predicted proteins | sample Turbeawhitnodule_FD_89960 | JGI IMG/M metagenome (GOLD analysis project Ga0123342, IMG submission 89960) | Root nodule microbial communities of legume samples collected from Mexico - Turtle bean Mexico white nodule | ecosystem: Host-associated > Plants > Roots > Nodule | place: Mexico: Nepantla...
ATAATAATAATAATAATAATAATAATAATAATAATAATAATAATAATAATAATAATAATAATAATAATAATAATAATAATAATAATAATAATAATAATAATAATAATAATAACTGTAATGTAGGATCCAGAGGTTAAACCAAAAAGTATAGCCGAAAGGTCTAACCAAAAAGTATATACGTAAAAAAGTTAAATATATATATATATATTATATATATATAAAAAGTAAATATGGTTAATGTAGTAAGGTCCAGCTTAATAAGGCTCAAATTAATAGATGTATTTAAAAAGATATTGGGTACAAAAAGAAAGGCCCAAATAGTTTATGAGCCCAATAAGAAGACACTATAAATATGACATCAGTCTAAAAGGTAAGTAGAGTGATTTTTATCTAACAATCGTGAGAGGAGACCAAGAGGAGAAGCTGAAAGATGCAGTCAACCCAACCCAACTTAAAAAGCTTGCCATACTTAAGAGATGAAGAGCCTAATCCGAGAAGTCAACATGACTGAGAGCTTCTGGTCCCTTTTACAAGAACAATAAGAGTTTTTAAAGTCGTTACACGATTCCTATAGTTTATTTCCATCCCAGCAATTTAAAAGAAATATTTAAAAATAAATTACTAATTGATATAAAACTTGTTCAGATGTTGAAGTTAGTGTGTTGCTTTGTTTAGAAAATATAAGATAACAAATGTGATAAAAAAAAGTGTAAAAGTGTGAAGAGTAAAATTGAGTGGAGAAGTTTATATACACATGTTCAATCATATGTTTTTATTTTATTTTATTTTATTTTATATCCACTTCCTAAGATTTTCTCACTTTAATGAACCTAGATTTAAAAATACTTAATATTTTTTTTTAAAACAGAAGTACTTGTATCATTTAGAAAAATTATAAGCACCATTTACAAAAGTAATTTTATATTTGCAGTGAAAAAAAATTGTACTTGATATTAGCCACCCTTTTTATTCATTTTGTTTTTTCATTTTAAATAAACAGACTCATAATTTTATTAGTTATACTTCTTAGATTAGGTCAAAACCAATTTTAAAATTGACAAAATGTCCAATGATGGAAAATTTGGCCAATTTTTTTTTTTAATAGCTTATCGTTCATTACTTCTTCCTGCACCTCCATATCTTCTTATGGCACCTCATACTAAATGTAAAAATACATTTTTATCCTTTTTGTGCCACTTTTATATATAATCCGGAAGATGTTTTCAAATACAAAAGTGTTCTTTAGATTTATAAAATTTGGAAGTCTTTTTTTGGATTTGAGATAAGTATGTGGATTATGTAACCCAAATTAATCTCATATCCAGAAAAGACTTATGGATTATGTAATTCGGAACCTAATCACGCATTTAAAAAAAGACTTTCAGATTCTATAATTCAAAAGCTGATCTCTGATTCAGAAAAGACTTTCAGATTATGTAATCCATAAGTTAATCACGCATATGAAAAAAGGCTTTTGGATTACATAATTCGGAAGTTAATCTCATGTATAGAAAAGACTTCTGAATTATATAATTCGAAAGTTAATCACAAAAAGCTTCCGAATTACATAATATAGAAGCTAATTGCGAATCTTGAAAAAAAATTCAAATTATATAATCTAAAATATTAAAAAAAAAGGATGTTTTTGAAATATAAATGGATCTAACAAAATATATGGAAGTGGAGGATGAAAAAGTCCATATCGTTTTGTCTTTTTGAATTGTTTTGTGCATTGTTTTTGGGCCAACTTTAGCTGTCACATCCTAAATGCCTTGGTGCAACCCATTGTGTTGTGAACAAAAACATTGGGGAATGTTGGACTGTTTCTTCCAACACCTCCATTTCTTCTGCCACCTCCATACACAAACAACATGAAAATATATTTTTATCCTTCTTGTGTTACCCCTGTAGAGTAGATTCTGGATTAAGTAATATGGAAACTTATTTAAAAAAAACTTCTGGATTACATAATCTGGAAGCTAAATATGACTTACAGATTATGTAATCCGAAAACTAATTACAAATTTGAAAAATGACTTTAAGATTATGTAATCCTAAATATTATAGAGGAGCATTTTTGAAAATTTAAAAATTTATGGAGTTGAGAGAAGAAGATATGGAGATGGAGGAAGAAACAGTCGGAATGTTGTGGTCTTCAACATGTTTTCTCTATATATATATTGCACATAAATAAAAATAGAACATTAGGCAAATTCCTATATCTCTTAACAGCTAATTTAATGAATATTAAATTTCCAAAATTATAAACAAATATAGCTTTCGTTGCTACAATTACAACCAAATAAGATTAAGGTCCCATTTGTGTTGCCGGCCAAACCGTTTCCCATATTCGTTTTTGTTACCATCTTCATGCAAATATATGCTCACACTTTGATTCTTTCATCACTTTCACTTTATTTATTTATACATACCCATTGAAGGGATGCCCTAATTATTAGTCTCTTAGATCCATCTGCATTCAAATATTTGAAAAATTGAAGAAAAATGGGTCGTGGGTTCCAAGTTCGAGCAGCTTCAATTACCATAGTTGCTCATTTGTTGTTCATAGCAATAACAACCCTTGTGTTACTTTGGTTGCTACACTTCCGAGAAGGTGTTGCCTTCTTCACCTCTTCCAACCCAATCAAGATTTTCAATGTCAGTTCTTCATTAACCATGTAATTCACTGTGTTCTTGTGTGATATTTGGCTGTTATAACATGTTATTTGCTTTTGTATATGCAGCTCCATCCACTTCTAATGGTAATTGGGTTCATTCTAGTTGGTGGAGAAGGTAAGCAAATTTCTATGTATGCTAAATTTTCATTATTTTTATTTTTCGGGAATTTGTACGAAATTGAGGTAATTTTTATCTTTTATTATCAAAATGAATCTTTTTTTTTAAATAGTATGAAGTTGCGGAAGTTGTGTCAGCATGACACAACTTCATGTGAGTTGTGCCAATATGACATGATTTTTGTCAAGTCAAAGTGAAATCGTATCAAGATGACGCGATTTTAGGTCAAAATGATTGCATAATCTATAATGAAATCGTAATATTTTGGCATGACTTCTTCAACCTAATAATATTTTATAAAATGAAGAAAACGATAGTTTGACAGTTGTATACAACTTTTGATGTGATAGGTTCAAAAATAAATATATATAATAAAGGATAAATTTGTAATTAAATAGTATGATTTTTTTTATATAATAGTATTGAAAATTGTAACGTGATTGTATAAAAAATTGAAGTTGTCAATATATCATTACTCATAAATAATTTCATCTTCATAAGAGACAAAAATTGACCTAGTTTCGGGAAAAAAACAACATTTCCTCTTTGCAACTTTAATACTAAATTTGAAGAAGAATAATGCTATGAGAACAACATTTAGAGTCTCAAATTTTGATGGTTGTTCAAGTGTATTCATTTTGTAACTTACACAACAATATTACTTGCAACAGCTATCATGATATACAAGTCTGTGCTTCAAAAAAGGAGGTCAATGAAAGTGGTTCATCTCCTATTGCATCTGGTAGCTCTGGTGGCTGGAGTTTTAGGGATCATTGCAGTTTTCAAATCAAAGAAAGATGCTGGTCTTCCAGATATGTATACATTACACTCTTGGTTAGGCATGTCAGCAATATGTCTATTTGGTTTACAGGTACCTACATTCCACTAAAAAAAATTATTAAATATAAATAAATTTTAGAGACAAAAAAATAATTAGTTGTTATATCAACTAAATTAAATACTATTTTAAAGATTATAACAAATTTTGGTTTCAAAATTTGTTTCTATTGATAAATAGTTGTATTTAATTAGTTATTCAGATTTTTGCTACCAAATTTATAATATAAATAATTGGTAGTTAAAACCTTGGTAGCTAATTAGATACCAATTTAAAAACTATTTATCAGTAATAGAAACTAATTTAGAAACCAATAATTTTTGTAGTCTTGTTGGAGATCCCACATCGACTAGAGATTAGAGTCTTTCATTGTATATAAGTGGGTGCAAACTTCAACATCATGAGCTAATTTTATGAGGTTGAGTTAGGCTTAAAGTCCACTTTGTAACATGGTATCAGAGCCAGGTTGAGCCTATTCTTGTTTGTGTTGCCTCATGAGCCGGTTTTATGGAAAGATCATTGCAATTTTGTTGTGATAATTTTCTTATGATAATTTTTTTTCTTTTCAGTATATCATGGGGTTCTTCTCTTATTTCTTCCCTGGTGCAGAAATGTCCACTAGAGCTTCCCTTTTGCCATGGCACAGGTTTTTGGGAATGGCCATATTTCTTCTTGCAGTTTGCACAGCTGAGACTGGTTTGCTTCAATATTTCCAGTTTTTACACCTTTTTCGCAGCCAAGAGGCACTCATAGTCAATTCCACTGCTCTCTTACTCTTCCTCTATGCTCTCTTTGTTACTCTTTCTGTCATTCTCCCAAGAAATTATTCATAAGCTACTTTGCAATAACAATCACTAAACTTATGTAATTTAATTATCATGTATAATTATTGTAAAGATTTGGTTTAAATAAAATCTAAGCTCAAGTTTCCTATATCGTCCAGAGGTATTAAATAATTTAATCAATATAATGGTTAATTATTTTTTATTTTTAAAATTATTGTTATTTAATGATTTTTTTTAGTGTGAATTAATGAATATTAGATTTTTTAAAAGTTAATATCTAAAATTTTGATAGTTAACTAAATATCAATTTAAGAATTATTTATTAATAATAAAAAAAAAATTATTAATCTTTCTTCTTTCTCACTGGATTTGACAATAGACCAGAAAACCATCGAAAAATACCTCCAAAATGCGCCAAGGATCACCAACAAGACTCAAATTCTAAGATCTTTTAAAAACCTAATGAGGCTATTTCGGTCATTTCACCTATGTGATATAATGCAAGTTGGAAATTGATATAGTACATTAAGCAAAAGTCTTATTTCACGTGTTCAAGTTATTCTTAGGGTTGGCAATAAATTAGAGGCTTCTTCTTCCTGCACCCCTACGTTTTTCTTCCTGCACCCCCACAATTTTGTAAATTCCAAAACTGACCTTCACCTTTTATTTAAAAAAACTAGTTTTTTAGGTTACCGGATTCATCAATCTGGAAGTGTGCTACGGATTCATCAATCCGGAAGTGATTCGTGCTCTTTTTCAAATAAAGGGGTGTTTCGAAAGCAACTTGTTGATTTCCGGATTTTTTAATCTGGAAGTCTAATTTTTGTTACGGATTGATGGATTCGGAAGATTACTGGATTCACCAATCCGAAATATTACCGGATTCACCAATCCAGAAGATTACTGGATTTACCAATCCGGAATGCAAAAAAATAAATGCGGATTTTCTATTCTGTAAAATTACCAAATTGCATTGTCCGGAAGAAGAAAGAGTAGTGTGGGTCTTATATGTATTTTGGAATTTTTAAAAAATAATAGGGATATTTTTGTCTTTGTATTACATTTTGGGGGTGCAAGAAGAAAAACGTAGGGGTGCAGAAAGAAACTGCCTAAATTAGACCGTGCGGATCGGGCCTTAGCCCAAATAAAAAATGCAAAGTGGATTAGACATTTTAGCCTGCTACGCACTACTCTGCATAATTTTTTGGATGTTTCTCCCTGCACTCCAATAAATAGCTTTCTGCACCCCATTATTATTGGAAAAGACCATTTTATCCCTTTTAAAAATGATTTCCGCATTACTCTTTTCGAAATATTTCCACAACATACTTTCTATAACATATTTTATGAATTCCAGATTTATCATTCCAAAAATTCAAAAATTATGTTTTGAAAAGAATATTTTAAATGATATTTTGTCTTCCAGATTTTCTATTCTAAAAACAAACTTTACTTATGAAACCCTTATTTTAGAAACACTTCTTCTAACGGAATCCTTATTTCGGAATTATCCAAAATTATAGGATAATTCTAGTATTTCAAAGAATATAGGGTATAGGAAGAAAAATGTAGGGGTATAGAAAGAAATACCCTTATTTTTTTAATTATTCATTTATGCATATATTTATTTGTGTGCAAGTATGAATATTTTTATTTATTAATTTTTCAAAAATTTTAGTAATTTTTTGTCGTTTTAATTATTCATTGATGCATACATGTCTTCGTGTGCCGTATGAATATTTTCATCCCTCATTATCCTCTTCAAGCATAAAGTTTATCTTCAACCCTTCTGTATTTTTTAAAGCACATCAATCAAATATATGTGTCAATTCAGAAAGTTTTTTTATTTTTTTATATACATAAGAAAACTACAAATTTGTACCAAATTGTAATGATTACAAAATCGTGATTTGAAATGAATTGGATTGTAACGTTGACTTCTTCTGCAATTTGGCAATGAGAAGTTGGGAGTGACTTGGTCACAACAAATGTTAAGTATAATTAGGTTAAAGTCAATTATTCCAACTGAGAAATTAAATATTGAAGGATAAAACATGCACTCACCAAGTCTCAATAATTAGTGTTCTAATTAAATCTCCTACTTTAATTAGTGTCTAGGGAACCCACCATTCATCATTATTCTCCTTCTCCATTTAACTAATCTTATCAGTTAGATTTTTTACTTTTAGTTTCTAATCAAAATTTTAATTCAGTTTAGTTTTTTAATTATATTTCACTATGTATGTGGCAAAGCTAGGAGAGTAGTCTATCAGCAACTAGATCTGTTTGCAGACTGTCTTATCCAAACTCAGACTTTGCATAAGACACTTTGACCAAATTAGTGTACTTTGTTTTTCAAATGAAAAATGGTACTTTTTTTACAACTGCTGGAGTATATAATATGCAATTTCAAAATTTCTCATCCTTTCCTTCCATATGGGGTATGTACTTTAGTAAAAAAATATTTTTTTCAATTATAATCTGGTGCAGAGAGTTTAAAATATACCACCACTCATTTCAAATTTATTAAATAAGTATATATTGTGGTACGACCAAAAATATAGTTTCTAGATTGCTTAGAAATCGAGGTCAATAATAATTTAAATACATCTTTCTTTTTTAACTTCCTGAGACGCTTTTTAAAGACAAAATTGTGACAGAGCTCAAAAACTCCAAAGCAAATAATATCTAAATTATGGTGATTGATCTTAACAATGCTATCTCAACGAACTAACTCCAAAACAAACAATATCTTGAATATGGTGATTGATCCTAACGATAATATTTCAACGGACTTGAAGTCGGAAGAATATATTTTATTCAAAAAATTCTAATCTTTCCATTTGAGAGAATAAAACTAACTCTGAAGATCTCTGCAATGTAATAATACTAAACAGTCTTAACAAAAGAAAATCTCTATAATGCTTGAATTTTGATTTCCACTTATTCTAAATGAATAGTTGTAACATCATAGGAGTTTCCTGTGGCAAGTAAACCACCACCAACATAAAAGAAAGGCATCCTCAAGAAATACAACTTGATTGTTATGTTTGTAAAGAAATGGTAATTTTAAAAGCAAACCACAGTAGTTGGTAAAAAAATGAAGAAAAAATCATATATACATCAGAGAGAAAAGGAAAATCTATATGCAACTATTATTTTGGAGTAAAGAAAAATATCCACCAGTTCTTTGTTTAACATTATAAACAAGAACTGCAAGCTCTCATGAAGAACATGGCTAAATTCAGGTTTAAGCCCCTCAATGAAGCATACAAAACTTGATTCTTCAATTTATAAATAGAAAGTTATCTATTCTGAAGAAGAAACAGCAGAATACGAATTGGCACTAGACCAATAAGCTACACACATCTTAATGAGTGTTCTAGAGAGAAATATACTAAACAAGAACAAGAACAAAATACATGAATTAAACCCATTGCTGCTTTGTTGCTTCCATTCTCTTCAACAAACCATGAATTTCATCTTGCATTCTGCTTTTCATGTTGAAGTAATCATAGTGTGAATTTTGCAAGACATTGAGTTCCTCAAATTTCTTCTTCCTCCTTTCCTCTGCCTCATGCAAGCAAAGCTTGCCAAGCCTTTCTGTATACTCTTCCATCTGTGCAGCATTTGTCTTGATCATCTTCTGGAATCCCTCTGCTTCTTTCCTTGCCTCATCTGCCTTGTTCTGGAACATTCCGGCCTCGGCCTCTTTTATCCGTATGATGCTCTCCAAGCTTTCAAGCCCTCCTCCTTTCCTTAGTAAAGCCTCAAGGTGCAAATCAGACTCCTTTTTCTGCTCACTCAAGAGGGAGGTTTTGAGGTCCTTCTGTTGAAGATCACTTGACCTAGTGAAGCTCATGTCATAAGAGTATTTTGGTATCAGAGAAGTAGATTGTGGAAGAGATGATGTTGTCTCTACTGTAAGGTTATTCTTAGATTTTGGCAAATCCTTTGTGGGTATAGCAGAAGCTGGGAAATCTGACATGCCATCTGTGTCTATTTATCAGAAAAAAACTTCAAGTTAGGAATCAAATATCATCATCAGTATAACTATAATCAAATCAAGCAGACATTTGTTATAAAAAAGCTAAGAAAGACCTGAGGTGAAGCTGAAAAAAATATTCACAATTGTGGGAGGTAGGGCATTTTAATTTGATGGAAAAACACAGACTCAAATGCAAATTCAAATATGAACTATACAATATAGCTAGTCATCCAGGGAGGGAAGAACATGCATACAACATAACTTCAGCATATTTTGCTTAATTAAGGGGCCAGTGCCTGATGATCAAAGAGTTTCATCTACCAAATCTGCAAACTCATCTAAGAACTGAGTGCTCAATGTAATAATTCATCATTCACCAAAATCAATCACCAGAAGACTAGAAACAATTATTATGTAACAAACAATAGACACCTTGGTGATGAAAGAACATTACTTGTTTTTATTTCTGCAACCTATGACAAACAATTTAGTCAACACGAAATGCACTATTGGGCAGGACCAAATGTTTTAGAAAGTACGAAGTCATTCCTAAATCTTCAATTGTCAAATGCCATCCAAAATCTTCAATCAGTTAGTTACACATCAAATGCTGCAGCTTGATCACTAATCTTATATTGTACTTGACATAGCCTAAGCCTGATTTGATGTTATTGAACATCTGGCAGAATCTGAAGTCTGAAGTAATTTTTTATACATAACATGATGTGGCTATAAAAAAATGAGAAATGGAAATATAACTCATTTTAAAGGTTAAATAGCAAGATCATGTTCTGGTTCTAGTCTCACTGTTAAATGTCAGTCATAATTACTATTGAAAACAAAATCTTCATATATCAGAGCATAATGCTTTTCTCTACCACGTCAAATATTTGAATAAAATCAATTTGTTTTTACTAATCCGTGAAGAATATCATGATATTCATACCGCATGATTCCCATTTAAATGCTGTTAAATAACACAATTGTTTTGATAAAACACATGAACAGATAAATTGAATATGAAAAGTAAAGACCACAGCTCATAGACTTACAGCTGAAAAACTGTATGATAAAGTTGCAGGCATCCGAAGGAGAAACCAGTTTAGCTTGAAGTTTTGACAGCATATCATCCATCTTAAAATGCAATTCCTTCCCTTTGAGATCTTCACTTCCCTGGAAAATCCTCCTCACACAGTCAAGCTCCTTTATCAATGTTTCTAGGCCCCAATCCTTGGCACAACACACAAAGACCTCTTTAACAAAGCCATACATTTCTGAAGTATGTCCACAGCCAATACAATGAAACTGCACCTCAGAGGACCCAGAAGGACCCTTCAAGATAGGCCCAGGTTTGATTAGATTCTTCTGAATGGCACAGGTAGCATGACACCAGTGAGAACAAACATCACAACCAACCCAACTACAAGTATTACTTGCACAGTCAAAGCTCATACAAACAGGACACATGCAAGAGCTGCAAAACCCCTTATTTCCTGAGCACATCTTGCAGTCACAGTCTTCAACAGGCAGAAAGCTCTTGCAGTTCACATTTCTACATCTCATATACAAGAAAACCTCCACCATCTCCAAGATTTGGAACTTACCAGACAAGAAACTCCCAAGCCCCATCTTGATAGCAGTCAAAATCCCTAGCTGCTCTTTATGACACTTGGAAAGAGTCTCCCTGGTGATGTCAGATCTTCGGCCAAGCCGATTCTGGAGGTTCATCAATTCCCCTTTCTTCTCTGGCATATCAATGAGACCTTTCAAGTATTCCTTGATTGAAGTTATGACTTCATCAGTGAACTCCTGAAATTGCAAAGCCATGGCTGGGATAGACTCGGACACAATTTCTCTTAGAACTCTCTCTGATCTAGAAAACTTCATCCTCCCACCATCCACACCTTCCAAGCCTCTCAGATTCTCAGAATTCTTTCCCCTTGAGCCCTCAGACTGAGCTTCAAATCTCACTCTAGCAGGCAATTCTGAAGGGAAAAAAGACTGGTTATCTGAGCTAGTAGCCTTATAGTGACTGTTCCCTTGCATAAAGGAATGATTGGCCAAAGCAACCCCATCTCCTATCGGCTTGAACCTGCTATGAACTGACCCATTAGTCCCCTCCCCACAATGCCAGATTTGATCATCTTTGCTGTGCGAATACTCAAAATTGTCGGTTGAATTTCGGGTGATTGAGCAACTTGGGTTGTGTGAGAAAGGGTGAGAGTAAGATTGAGACATAGAAGCTGCAGTGTAATCATTTGAACACGAATTGATCGTAGTTGTGGGCCTTGTGGATGGCATACCAGGCTTTGGCCTAACAACTTGGTCACCGTTTTGCAAAGCGTTTGAGGCTGTGAGAGAGAGCGACACATCAGGCAAAGCAAGAGAGAGACTAAGAGTCTCAAGCTTCTGCTTCTTGCTGCCTCCACTCTTCTCCCTCTCACACTCATCATCAATGGATCTCTTTGAAGAATTCTCCCTTGACTCACTCAAACTCAAGAAATCCCTCTCTACCCACTTCTCATCCTGATCTTGCTTTTGGTTCCCAACAGCCACCTTCCTCCGAAGACAATCCTGGTCGAAGTATTGTCGCGCACTAAATGCAGGCACCTCTTCCAGAGATGATTTAAACCTTAACTCCTCTTGATCTTGATCTGAATTCCCATAAACCACAACTCCTTTGCCCTTCACCAAGCTTCTGCCATCAACCTCTCTCTCGACAAGACTCAATTTTGGGTTGTCACAGAGGTAGCTGAGGGTCAACTCTTGCAACCCAGAAGAGCCAAATTCTGAGGTTGGTGCCTGAAACTCATCAACACCAGCCTTCTTCTTCTCAGGGTAACTCTGTTTTTTCTCCTGTGGGTGTTCCTTGCCCTGAGAAAAATCACGATGCTGATGCTGCTGCTGGTGCACCTTGCTCCTTGAGTTCTCTCCCTCGGTGTCCACGCCATTGGGAACAAGATCTTGGCCTCCAATCATGGCAGATGGAACGCCAAACAGGAAAATAAAAGACAAAGAAAAGGCAAAGACCCAAATAGAAAGAGAGAGAAAGAGAGAGAGAAGACAGAGAGCAAAACCAAAACTGTGTTCGAGACACGAAACAGGAATAGTTCCGAAAAACAAGCGAGAATCCTGGGTGCTTTTTTTTTCTTTTTCCTTTTTTCTGAGTTTCGGTTATGATTCCTCAATCAAGACGAGACAGATAACTCAGCTCTGCAACGCGTGCAGTTTTGGTTTTGAAATGATTAAAAAATTCAAAGATTGCTTTAAGTGTTTGGATCAAGTTGATATTTTTTTAATACCCATTTCAGATAAATTGGGCAAACACACCATAGCCAGAAATGGTGAGCTTCATTGCATAACTAAATTTACAGTCTTAGCCCTCTCAGAAGGATGAAAATGGAGTTACATGCTACACTCTGCTCCTGCTTTTCACCATCACTTTACTCTTTTGCTCCACCTTCACCAACATCTTTACCACAAAATTTTTATAAAATATAAATACTTTTTCTAAATAAAAAATTGTTAATTTAAAAAATTTGTTCCGAGTTTAAGTCCGAATGATAACATCACTGGCATCGTTAGCATCAATCACTGCATTTGAAGTATTATCTATTTTAAGAGTCGATGTTTTGTCACAGTTTTATCTTTAAAAAACGTTTCGATAGATTGAAGGATAAAATATATAAACTATCATTGACGTCAATTTTTTTTAAGTGATGATGTGAGAATATATTCCTAATTCATAAAAAAAAAATCATAAACTTTTTAACTTTTATATAAATTAATTATAACTTATTAGAAGAATACAATTTATATAGTTTTCTTTTTTTTTATTTCGTACCCCACATAAAATTATTTGAGAATTTTAGTCATAGATTTTTTTTTCTGTTTAAAAGATTTTTTTTTTCCGACAATCGAATAAAAAGTTATTAAAGTATAGATCTTATAAAACTTTTGTACTTAAATAAAAATTGTAAAAAATATTTAAAAATGTGGGATCACAAATAATTTAAGACTTAATGTACCAAGTTTTGAAATGGAGATGAGATGAGAAAATAGAAATAAGAAACAATGAAAGGAACTTTTTCTAAATTAAAATAAAATTATTGGCAATGGAAAATAAAAAGTTAGATGAATTATATGAAAAATATCTAAATATAATATTATATGTTCTTTAAAAGTTTAAATAGTTTAGTAATTTGTCTAGTAGGGACTTAACTTGTTTAAAGTTAATTATAAAGTTTATTATTTATTTTTACGTCGTCGACTTGAGACTGGAAATGTTTATCGGTAATTTATTTTATGAATGTAATTTATCTAAAATCTAATAATTATTAATAAGAGAGATTCAATAAAAATTAATTAAGACTGAGAAGTTAAAATATAAATAATTAAGAAGGAAGATTATATAATACTTGAAATCAGTTGAACGTTGAACATGATTTAAAAAATTAAATAATATTTATTAAAATTTAGGAGATAACTCATAAATACATAGATGATGATGAAAAACAATCTTAATAGAGAACATTCAATTTAAATCTTTTAATGCTTTAATTACTTTTTTTATATCATAAATCTTATTTAATATTTAGAATTTATATCTTTATCACCTCATTTCAAGTAACATGATCTACGAGACTCAGACATTTCTCTAAAATGGTGTATTTGTGTCGGACACACGTATCGGTGTCGACACTCGTAGAACATTTATCGGTGAAGTATTCAATTCAAAAAATATTTGTTGGATTTTTTAATATTCTAACACGGTTTTAACACAATTTTAAAAGGCATAAATACAGTAATTTTCTAAAAATTCAAATTTATTGTATAAATTTTTATTATGATTATAAAAATAATAAACAAATTCTTTTGAACCAGTCATGAAAAATTATCTTCCTACTCCTAAAAGAATCTGAAACATACTTTTTGCACATAAATATTTATTTTTAATTTATATAATTCATAATTATATAATATATATATATTTGTGTCTCCGTGTCTTACATTTTATAGATTTTACATATCTCCGTCTTCGTATCCATGTCGTGTCAGTGTCCGTGTGCAACATAGGTACGTATTCTTTTATTTTTTACTAAAATTTTAAATAATTTTATTGAATGTAAAATTTTTAGAAAAAAAGTAAAAGTGTGACTGAATATATCCATATCCATGTTGTGGTCCTTTTCACACCTTTTGTTCAACGCTTTGGACCAATTTTAACGTTCGAATTTCTCACAAGAGTTTTTCTGAGGTCAAAGTCGGTGAAAATGTTGTTCTGTCTTCCATTCAGAACGGACTATAATATACTAATATTTTTTTATGGGTTTTTACTTCTATAAATTTATTTTTTACTATTTTATTTATCTTCACACTAAATCATAATTATATATTATTCAACGGCATAAAACTGGAACATCTAATTAAACTGAACTATATTTTAATAAATTGAATTAAGTTAGTGCTTCTAATTAAAATTTAATTAATTAATATTTTCTTGAATTTCAAATGTAATAAACTTCATCCAACTTGATTGCATAATAAAGATATAACAAAAATGTTATTTATCTAACACTTTATCTAACTACAATCACAAAAGAATTTCAATGAAAACATAGAAAGGCTAAACTATTAAGAATTTAAATTGGTTAAACATATAATTTTAGATATATGACTCAAATCATCCAATTTTAATAAAAAAAATCATCTAACTATTGAAATGTAAGCTCAAATAATCTTAAATATTACATTATCAAGATATTTAAATTAGTTTATATTATTATAAATAGTTTTGAAATTGGTATTTAATGATAAATAGTTATTTAATCAATATAATAAATAATTATTATAATAATCAATATAATAAATAATCATTTAAAAAAAATCTATTTAATAATTTTATAATAGTCAACATAATCATAATACGTAAATTTTAATTCAAAATGTACTTTTTACTTATCTAATATTAGTTTGCAAACTATGACTAATATAACTCAATTTTACAATCTAAATCAAATATCAAAGTTTAAAATATTTCAAATTACAATTTCAATAAATCAAATACCAAAAGTGTTCTACAACCTTTCTATACATATAATCAAATTTATTCCAAATTCAAAATAATTTTCTTTACTTGTCAATTAAATATCTCCCCACCAGTAGAAAAAAAGAGAGTTACACCAATACTTCTAAAGATCTATTGAAAATTTACCAAATCAACAAAATCATTAATTAAGGGATGAATTAGTTGTACTACAAGAAAATTATTAAATAGTAATTAAATTTAGAGATAAAAAATAATTAGTCACTCTATTAACTAAATTAGATATTAATTTAGAAACTACAAAATTATTCATATCTAAAGTGATTTCTATTATTAATAAAAATTTATAAAATAGTTTCTAAATTTGTATCTAAATTAGCTACCTAAGTTTTAGCAACTAATATTTTAAATTCTAAATTAATCTCTAAAAGAATAATAGAGACTAATTTAGAATATAGAGTAAACCTTACTAGCTCATGGTTATATACCAACTAAAAATTATTTTATAAATTTTTATTAATAATATAAACTACTTTAGATACCATTTTTTTTTAATTTATAAAATGGTCTAATTTAATCAAATAGTAACTAATTGTTTAGTTTTTAAAAATAGTTTTCATTTAATAATTTTATTGTACTGTTAGAAAGATTTTAGAAAGATGTTTTAGAGAAATCAATAAAATTGTGAAATCTATAGAGCCAAAAGAATAGACAAACTATAACATTTCTCAATTGATAAAACCACTAAAATTGTGAAATATTCATATATAGAGCCAAAAGAGGAAGGATGGGGATATTTAAGAGAAGAAAAAAAAGTTAGTCTACATCAAATTTTGATTGATTAAAGTGTTTTATTCTTGGTCATATCTTCTAGTAGAGTTTGTTGAAAAATAAATAAATTTTGAAACATAAAGGGATAATACAAATATGTGTTTGAAATAAAGAAAGAACCAAGAAGAAGAATAGAAAAAAAAAATGAAAGAAAAAGGAAAAAGAAATAAGGTCAAGTGCCTCATAATTGGTCAATCTTTAGTTTTAGATCTTCAATAATAAAGATCTTTAAATTATCTACAAATTATTGTGCTAATAGGAGAAATACGATTTACACCATGAAGAATGAAATGTTCTACAAAGCTTTCAAAATCTCTAAAATGATAAAAAAAAAACATATTTTAAATTCTTCTATACTAAAATAAAACTAGTCGATGATATAACTAAATTATTTAAAATCTTAAAAGGAAATCTACCAAAGTAAAAATTAAAATAAAAATCTTAACGGATATTATATCTTAACTGATTAATTTTTTAAAATTTTAATTGTGCTAATATATTAAAACAAGGTTTTAGTTGAGAATGAAAAAAATGAACTGGACCAAATCATTATTTTAGTTAATTTTCTGAACACATTAATCTTTATTGGCTCAGTCCATCTAATCTGTCAACTCGGTGGCCCACAGGGTGGGGCGGGACGGACTGACATTTTGACATCATTTTTAAAGAGGAATCTCATGCTTTTGGAATAAAAATTGATGGTGGTAAATGTTTTATATAGAACTTTATTTACATTAATTTTTTTATACATCATTTGATTCATTGAAATATTGTTGTATTAAACTTTCTTTCATTACAATATTAATTTTTTTTTTCTTGTCCAAAAAATGATATCAATGATTATAATCAAGTAAATAGATATAAAATAAATAAATAAATAAAAATTAAAAAAAAAATGAAAACAGATGGTGAGCCAACCCATCAACCTACTCTATAACGGAATAAATTATTGTTTTCATTTTGTACAACTTTGACGAGTCAGTCCGACACATTCCAACTTTGAAGGATCAATGACGGATTTGATCAAAATCCGACACATTTCATTTTTGAAGGATCAATGACGGATTTGATCAAAGTAGACCGAACTGATCTATTTTATCACCCCAATTTTAGTTATGCTAATTAAATTTTTAATATATCAGATGATTTTGTCTTGAGTAGGTTCTTGGAAATATCCGAATTACGCGGTTTGAATTCAGTTATGACATAAAGATGGTGACAGAAAATAAGAAGAAAAAGTAATTTGAAACGTGGGAATGAAATTGAAAACTTGTCTTGATTATTAGTTAAGATGACCAGGACCAAGTCTTCTATTTCTTCTCACTTTCCTTTTTCACTCCTTTTACAACACACTTAAGGGCCAAATTTAACGTTTCAAAATTCCGTTTCAAAAGTGATTTCATTTTCAGAACTTGCTTTTTTCGTCAATATTTGTGGTTCAAGTACGTGAAAATGATCCATCGCCGCTGCGAAAATGGAAAAAAAGATTCTCCACAAAATTGTCCTCTCTCCCTTTGTATTTTACGTGCTGCAAAAAGGTTCAAGCACGTTAAACTATATAAAAAATATATTTTAGGTGGATTTTTATTTTATCAAGAAAAAACTTAAAATCGTGATTAATTAAGTTTTTTTGTTGACCTGGTATTTTTACTGATTTTTCGATTTTTTTGACCAATTCTTTTTCGATATATTTTTGTGGTTTATTTAAACTGTTTATGTGACCGGTTCAGTGATTTTTTTGTCGGTAGATCGTATGATTTGAGTCACAAGTTATAAATACAAAATTATATTTATTTTTTGTTTTTCTTTATTGATCTCTTGCAATAGAATGGGATAAAAATTTGAGTAATGAAATAAACAATTTAATGATAATTTTCTAATAGATCGTCTATCAACAATATAATTGTAAAAATAAAACTAAAGTTTACTCAAATTGAATAGAAGACTTGAATGAAAATTGTAAGAATGAAATAGAAAAAAAATTGTAATTCAAAAGCTGAAATTAAAATGGGTAGAGAATAAAATTTAACTAATGAAACTAGAACTGAGTATGAGTATCTATTAGACCATTCAAATAAAAATTATGTTATACTATTCCAAGAATGAATGCAAGAATGTAAAAACGAATTAAAACAACCTTATAATATTAATAATTAAAAAATAAATATAATTTTTTCTCAAGAACAAACCATCTATCAACCATCGTCGAACACTTTCTATCAACCATCGTTTATCAACCACCGTCTAACATATCGTTTGATACTTTTTATAATAATGAAAGTATAATTTTCATCTAATAAAACTAGAATAAAACATATATTAGACGATTCAAATAAAATTATGTTATAATATTAAAAAATACATGAATGTAAAAGTGAATTAAAATAGAAATTTGCCCTTAGACTTTTGCACTCCCAAACAAAAAGAAAATAAGAACTAAGAAATTATTTTAGAAAACTTTAAATTGTGATCAAATCAGTGATCGAATAATGTGATCACTATTAGTGACAAAATTAGTTACTAGATATTATTTTTATGATTTAATAAGTGAGCGAAATATTAACTATTATTTTAGTCAAAAAAAATCAATCACAAAATCGCTATCAGAAAATCAATCACAAAATTAGTAACCAGATCGATCAAAAAAACGATCACAAAAAAAGTCATCAAATTGGTCACTAAAACGGTCACAAAATCAGTCACAAAATAGGTGACTATACTAAGTTTTTATTCCCTAACAATTTATGTGTATATCCTCTTTCAATTTTCGAGTTGAGTTCACTCCTCCACAGATTAATTTTAATAATATTATTAAATATATTAATGATAATAAAAATAATAATATTAATAATAATAATATTATTATTAACTAGCGGGAACACAGGCACTGACGTGCCTGTGTATCCGCATTTTTTATTTTTGTTTCTTTAGTATTTTTTTATTTTTCAAAAACAATTTAAAATGAGAAGTTAAAGAGTATACAATTAAATAATAGAGTGTATCCGCATTTTTTATTTCTCTTTTTTTAGTATTTTTTTATTCTTCAAAAACAATTTCTCTTAATAACATTAAAATGAGAAGTTAAAGAGTATACTGTTAAAGAGTAAGTTAATAAAATAGTGGAGAGCGGTAATTAAAAGTTGCATATGGCAAAGAGAATGACTGAATTTATTTATTTACAGAAAGTGAGAAGTATGGTAAAAAAAGAATGTGTTAGGTGCAGTGGAGAGAGAAAGTGGGGAGTATGTACCTATATACGAGAGAGAAAGTGGGAAGTAGGATACTTGGGTTATGTGTAGTGGAGAATCATAAAATCCGTTTCTTAAATCAATTTTAAAATTCTACAATTTTAATAAAAGAGAATATCAGTTTAAATCAAAAAAATTAACCTAACAAATCTCCACTCTGTCCACTCTCCAGTTAAATAATAACAAATAAAATAAATTTTAAAATTTTAAAATTATTTTATTAATTTTTGAAATTATAAAATGTCCAAATAACCAAAATAAATTAATACAATAAATTATTAAG
>Ga0123342_1005311_pt1 | contig 18812 bp, 10 predicted proteins | sample Turbeawhitnodule_FD_89960 | JGI IMG/M metagenome (GOLD analysis project Ga0123342, IMG submission 89960) | Root nodule microbial communities of legume samples collected from Mexico - Turtle bean Mexico white nodule | ecosystem: Host-associated > Plants > Roots > Nodule | place: Mexico: Nepantla...
CCTTGCCTTGTATCTATCAATCTCACCATTTGCTTTCACTTTAATCTTGTACACCCACTTCACATCAATTGCTTTGTGTCCTTTTGGAAGATCAGTGAGCTGCCATGTATTGTTTTTCTCAATTGCCATCAATTCTTCATTCATAGCCTCTTGCCATTTGGGGTGTTGAATTGCATCTGCAAGTCTCACATATTCTGAATATGCAAGAAAAGCAAAGTTAACCAAATCTCCATTGTCATCAACTTTATCATCAAGATTTACTTCGCAATCTTGAAGGTGTACAAGTTGTCGCTACTGCCTTCTTGGTCGCTCCATCATAGTTATAATTGGGGCGACAACTTCACATTGAATTACAACTTCAGGTTGAACTGCAGGTGCTTCAAGAGTGACTCCATCTTCCACATCATCGTTCAAAACGTAAATATATTGTTTTTTCGAATCCATTTCAGCTGATGCATTCCAATGTCATTCCTCATTTTCGGCAAATGTAACATCATGATTGATAATCACCTCCTTTGTCATTGGATTGTACAATTTGTATCCCCCATGCTTATATCCAATGAAAATGGTCTTCTCTGCCTTATCATCCAACTTCGATCTTGCAGCCTTAGGGACATGAGCATAAGTAATTGACCCAAATACCTTCAAGTGTTTCACATTGGGTTTGAATCCGCTCCATGCCTCAATCGGAGTTGTGTTAGGAACACTCTGAGTGGGTGATCTATTTATCAAATATACCGCACATGTTACGGCCTCGGCCCAAAAATAATTTGGCATACCTTTCGCTTTAAGCGTGCTCCTCACCATGTCCATGATTGTTCTATTCTTTCTCTCGACAACTTCATTGTGTTGAGGTGTGTATGGACAAGTTATGTTATGCTGCAACCTAAGTTCTTCACAGTGCCTCTTAAGCTCATTAGACTTGTACTCACCCCCTCCATCACTACGCATAATCTTAATTAGTCTGTAGCTCTGTCTTTCAACAAATGCTTTAAATACTTTAAATCAGTGGAATACCCCATCCTTGCTTTTCAATAGATAAATCTAGGTTTTCCTTGAAAAATCATCAATAAAGGTTAAAAAATACTTATTACCTCCAATTGATGATATGTTCATCGGGCCACAAACATCTGTATGAACAAGCTCCAAAGGAAATTTTGCACGCCAAAGCTCCTTAACAAATGGTATTTTGTGATTCTTTCCAAAAATGCAAACCTCACACAATTGATTAAGGTGATCAATATGGGGTAAACCATTCACTAAATTTCGTTTGCAGAGATTTTCCAAACTCTGAAAATTTAAGTGTCCAAAGCGTAAATGTCATAACCATATTCATTATTCACTATTGCATTCAAGCACTTGAAATCACTCATATGAAAATCTACTGGAAACATGCGTTTTTTTGATAAAAAGGTTTTAAGAATCAAATTACCTTTTTTTTATCAAAAAATGAGAATTTATTTTCAACTATGTGCATCACGTAACCCTTTTCGGCCAGTTGTCCCATACTCAACAAATTACTTTTCATAGAAAACATCATAGATGTACCTGTGATCACCATTCTTCAATGTGATAAGAATTCTCCATTTTTCAGTCACCGGAACGAACCTGCCATCACCGAATTTCACTTTTGTGCGAAATGAGTCATCCAAATCTGCAAACAGCTCCTTCTGACCACACATATGATTCGTTCAACCTGTATCCAAATACCAAGTTTGATTTTTTGGGGTTTCATTTGATGTGGCTTCCATTAGTACCGCATGATCCTCTTCATTTTTTTCGTGATTAGTATCTTCTTGAGCATAATTGGCAGCATGATTATCATCTTTTGATATGCACTCATTTGCATAATGGTCACGTTTATGGCAGTTATAACACTCCACATTTGATTTATTATACATGCCTCCTCGTCCTCCGCGACCACCTCCTCCGCGCGAAGAGTTATTTGAACTTGGATTGTGATTGGAACCAATGTTGTTTTGTTCAGCACCTCCATGATTCTGGCCACCACGACCTTTGCTGGAATAGCTACCACCACGTCCTCGTCCTCTGCCTCGTGCACTAGCGTGTTTAAGATAGGAGCTACCAATTAAGGCTTGTGCTTGTAAAGCTTGTTCAATTGGTTTTTCAATCTTGTCATTCATCCGCTGCTCATGCGCTCGTAAGGAACCGGACAATAACCTTACTCTCATTATTGAAATGTCATTGGCCTCTTCAATTGCGGCAACAACATGTTCAAATCTGGGAGTTAAAGACCTCAAAATCTTCTCCACCTTTGCCTATTCCTAATGTGTTTCACCATTGGTCTTCATCTGATTTGTCAAGGCAAGAACTTTATTTATATAGACATCAACAGTCTCTGTGGTTTCCATCTGCAGCAGTTTATATTGGCGTCTTAGGGTTTGAAGACGCACCCTCTTGATCTTGTCATCACCTTTATAATTGGTTGACAAAATGGTTCAAGCCTCACTTGCAGTTGTTACTCCTTCTATCTGCTCAAACGTCTCATCATTCATCCCTTGATGGATGAGATACAAAGCCTTCTTGTCCTTCTTCTTATGGTCACGTGTGCTACTCTTTGCGCCTCAGTTGCATTATCAGCTAATGCAGACACTTCACTCTCAACGACATCCCATAGCTCATGATAATCAAACAAAACTCTCATCTACACACACCACCGATTGTAATTTTTTTTCCATCAAGGATAGGGACTGATAATTGGGTAGAGTTCATGATAACAACCTGGCTCTAATACTAGTTCTTGAAACTAATTGAAGGAAATAATAGAAGGCAAAAGGTTGTAGAAACGGATTGAACGTAATTGCACGAAATTTCAAAACTGTTGAACTAATACATTCATTTTAATTTACTTCAATAATATATATAATAAAATTACAATTACTGAAAGCTATAAAATAGGAATACTAACAGTCTGTAAACTAACCATTAATGCAATACTAACGGTAAATAATTTAAGGTAATAAAATCTGAATTAATAACCAACATTTAAGGCTAATAAAATCTGAATTAATAACCAACAATAACATCATGCAAACTGAAATTTTGGTAGTCTAGTTTTGTTTCTATGAAACTCCAAATCTATAAAAGAAGGTGAATCTGAGAGGTTTTTATTAAAGATTGGAGCTTTCATGTATCAAATCCACATGAAGCCTGAAGCTGTGTTGCTTTATGGGTATGGGTTTAGATTAAGTTGTTTAGAATCTTTGTTAAGATCAATCCTTGAAGCCTACACAAAGCTTGATTAAATCTTTTTTAAGAAACTAAGTATGTTTTCAAGCAAAGGGAAAACAACCAGTTGATTTGTCGAAATAATCGGTTGTTTGTCACTTAGCTGGCTGGAAGTTTTGAAACTACTTTTTGAATCAATAGTGTAACTGCTTGACTCATTCAACCGGTTAAATCATGGTTTCAACCGGTTAAATGTGTGTTTTTATAACAGTTTTTTGAAAACTTGTTTTAACTTTTTCAGTTGTTCAAATCTTCCTTAAACGGCTGCTTTTCAAAGGCTATAAATAAGGCTTTCATTCAAATCAAAATATACAACAAATACAACAAGTATTGATTCAGATTTGAGAAAGAGATTTGGTTTTTGAAATTGTTTTCAAAAAGAGCAAGAGTGCTTTCAAGCTTTGCTGTGGTGACAAGTGCTGATCATAGGATCTCTAGTTCTGTAATACCAGGTGTTTTTTATCCTTACTTAGTATCTTGTAATTGTACTTCTTTTACATATTGTTTGTGTTTGAAATCCTGTAAAGACAGAGGTTGTTATGTCTTGAGGTGTGAAGTTTTGCAAAGGGGATGAGTAGGCTTTATGGGATTCAAAGTCACCTCTTTGTGGTGTGTGGTTGTAATATATGTTGATTACTAGTGGAAACTCAGAGGTTTGTCTAAGAACTGGATGTAGCTCAGGGATTGAGTAAACCAGTATAAACCTTGTGTGTAAATCTCTTTTTCTCTCAAACTCTCAAACTGTTTGATATTTTCGCTACTATAAAGAACCGATTAAAACGCAATTTTAACCGGTTAAAATTCTAATATCTGATCCTTTTGGATTGTTTGATTGCCTTTCTTTGATAAAAAAATTTACCCCCCCTCCCCCTCTCTTGTTTAAGCCATCAGTTCTTACAATTGGCATCAAGAGCTAGGTTCTTGAAAATTACTCAAGTCCTTGTTTCTGTTTTCCTGCAAAATCTTTTTGAAAAACTGTTTCATATGGCTAAAAAGTTTTCATTTGGGGAAGGTGCTTCTTTGAATAAACCACCTCTGCTTTGTGGTCAAAATTACCCTATTCAAATTTTCTTATTGTTCACAAGCTTAGAGATACCTCTACTAAGAACTTCCTCTGGAAGACAGAAAAGTAAAGGAGACAAAGGATCACCTTGTTCACACCTTTAGTGCAAAGAGAAAAACCCACCAAATTGTCATTTATCGTGATAAAAACCATAGTTGAACGACAAACAAGGGGTGAAAACCAAAGTGTGTCAAAACTAATAATAAGAACTTCCAACTCAGAATGTCAAAGGCTTTATGAATATCAACTTTGTAAGCCACATTACCTCCTCTAACCTTTTTAGAAAGCATATTAATAGCTTCAGAAGCAATACCAATGCAATCCTGAATATGTCTACCTTGCACAAACTCATATTGATTAGGAGAAATGATTATAGCAACCACAAGTGCAAGCCTATCCGCCAGTATCTTGAAAATAATCTTAAATTTTGAAATTAGCAATAACAATTGACCTGTAATCTTTAATGGAGACAACACGCTGAATCTTAGGAATAAGAGATACCACATTATTGTTCATTCCAGGGAAAACCCAATTTTGTTTAAAAAGTATCTTTCTTATCATAATTGGTCTCCTACATATTCTTCTTTTTGTCATAATATTTCTTCTATCCAAGAACCTAAATTATTTAAAGAGGTGATACATCATGATTGTTGGAAAGAAGCTATGTAACGTGAACTTGATGCTCTTGAGTCTAATGAAACAAGGTCTTTGATGGATTTGCCTCCTAAAAAGCGTCCTATTGGGTGTAAATGGGTTTTCAAAGCCAAGCATAAACCCGACGACACCATTAATAGGTACAAGGCTCGTTTAGATGAAAAAGGATATACTCAAACCGAAGGAATTGAGTATTTTGAGACTTTCTCTCTGGTAGTTAAAATTATTACTATTCAATTTATTTTGTATTTAGCAAGTGCTAAGGGATGGACTCTTCATCAACTAGATGTGAATAATGTTTTTCTTCATGGCAATCTTGATGAAGAAATTTACATGATTCCTCCTACAGGCCTTACTCTTTCTCATCCAACGCAAGTTTGTAAACTTAGAAGATCTTTATATGGACTAAAGCAGGTGAGCTGACAATGGAACTTAAAACTAACTCAGACTGTAATACAACTCAGTTATGTTCAAAGTACAGTTGATCATTCTTTATTTATTCGCACAAACAATCATTCTTTCACCGCTCTATTGATATATGTTGATGACATTATGTTGGTTGGCAATAATCTCAAGAAAATTCAGCATGCTAAAATTCATCTTCATAACTCATTTAGTATCAAAGATCTCGGTACTTTTCGTTATTTCTTGGGATTTGATAAGTCGTTCACCTTCTGGTATTGTTCTCAATCAATGGAAATATTGTTTAGATCTTCTTTATGAAAGTGGTTTATTGGCTTGTAAACCCGCCTCTTCTTCCATGGAACCATCTTATCCTCTTTTTAAAAGTGAAGGTTCATCACTTTTGAATCCAAGTGAATATAGAAGATTGAGTAGGTGTTTGTTATACCTTACTCACACTAAGCCTGATATCAGTTTTGCAGCTCATAAACTCAATCAGTTTATTTCAATCCACGAGAACCTCATATGACAACAGCTCTTTGTATATTACGATATTTGAAAGGATGTCCTGGTCTTGGTCTATTCTTTTCCGATAATAATCAAATTGTTATAAAAAAAATCTGATTCAGATTGGGGAACTTACATTGATTCTAAAAGGTCTATCACGGGAAAAGCTCCAAATTTTCCTCATAGGCATAATATAGAGCACTAGCTTTAGTTATAATTACTCTATCAATTATAACTACTCTATTAGTTATAACCATAAGTGATAACTATTCTGTCATAGTTCGTTCCTGTTTATTTTATCTTTTATATTTTCATGTACTATATAAATATAGTACTCAATAATATAAGTGAGCAACAATTCTTCCATTTCTTTTCTTTCTCTATATGAGATATATAAAACTAATAATGGTCTATATCCTAAATATACATTAATAATTAATTATTGACAAATTTTGTCAATTTAATTAGTAGTATCAAATTTTCATGTAATTTAATTTATTTTTAATCGCTTTTAAAAATTAGTGTATGTATAATAATAGTGAATTTTTAAAATAAAATTCTCCAGTTGTTCGATGCTTATATGAAAAACAAAGAGTCCCTGCCTAATATTCATTATTTTATGAATTAAAAAATTAAGATCTATATTTTGTCTTTTTTATTAGATGTTATACAAAAAGGAAAGAAAATATTTAAAATGACTGCAAGGTACATATGCAAGTTAAGGATGATGCAAATATATAAAATGTATTGATAAATAGAAATAAATAAGTTAAAAAACTGTATAAAAATTCAAAAGTATAATTTATTGAAGTTTTAAAATAAATGTGTTATAATTCATTTGTGTAATTAGCTCATCGATAGAGATCTTACTAATAATGTTTTATCAGCTCAAATTTTGGAAAGTAATTAATCCTGTCGAAGTCTTGAATAGATGTATTATTAGTAAAACACGTAGATTAATATATTTTTAATCATATAATTTGGTAAATTAAGATATATTATAAAAACTATTACTATCACAATATTTCACATAAATCTTTCTAGTCAAACAGTGTTTTATTTTAAATAATAGAATTTTATGTATTTTGAAATTTGAGATATAAAATTTAATTTAATTTAATTAAAGTCGTCATCAAGTACAATTTGAGTTAAAATAATTAAAGTTATACATTTGAAAAAATATCTAATGAAATTATACACTTTTTTTCTTTTGCGGAAGAAAAACCCATATAATGAGATTTTGGGTTCTATTATTCTCTAATACAATTTTTCTCAGACAAATATTTCGCCCAAGGTCAGTTCACACTGGTTTCCACCGTTGATTTTTGTTTTTGATAGAAGCATAGCCAATATTTTAAAACACTGATTTGTATGTGAATTAATAAAGATATATGTACATTATAATTTTATACGAAAATATTTGTAATTTTTGAATTTTTATGATCAAAATAAAAATATTTGAAAAAGAAATATATTATCTAAATTTTTAATATTTTTCTTAAAACAAATAAAAAACATACACTTGTTTTCTTTTTCATTCATTTTATTTTTTCTTTACTTTCTATCTTTCTATTTCTTTTCCACCACATCACTTGTACGTGTTTCTCATCTCGATATATTATAATTTTTATGCTATTCTCTATTTTATAACATTAAAATAATAATAACAAATTACACAATTTTAATTTGGAGACTAGCCATACCACAAAAATTATATAAATTAAATATTGTTTATATTATAAATCAAATTAGTGGTACAAAAGAATGATATTATAACTGATGACGAGATAAAAATTTAGAAGAGTTATGAAAATAGGAAATTAGAAATTAGAGAGAAAACAAAAGTTTCAATGAAGCCCATGATTTGGTAGTTTTATAATTTTGCTAGCGTGAGTCAGGTTTTCCATTGAAGAATGTTTCAGCTAGTTTTGGTTATAATTGTAATTATATCTCTATCAATTTTTTTTTATTATATGTGTTTTAGTAATAGACAAAACTATTATTAAAAAATAATTAATTTTAAAGATAAAAAATTATTAATTATTATATTAATTAAGTTAAATATTATTTTATAAATTAAAAAATTACTACTTTTTAAAGTAGTTTTAATAGAAATAAAATTTTATAAAAATTTTAAATTAGTATTTAACATTATCTATAAAGTAGTTATTAATGTTAAATATAATTTAAAAATTATTTTATAAATTTATAATAATAAAAATTATTTTAAATATTAATAATTTTTAATTTATAAAATAATATTTAATTTAATAAATAAATAATTATTTTTTATTTTTAAATTAGTTACTATTCAAAGTAATAATAATTTATATGACAGTGAATTTTTTTCTATTTAAGAAATTGAGTAAGTATAATATTCCATTAAACAGTGGTATAAATAAATATTATTATTGAAGTATTTAAAATAAAAATATTATTTCTTAAAAAATGTATTAACATAAAAGACATTTAGTTGATGGATGAAAAAATTGTTAGAATTATAAATATGAATTTAAGTCTTGATTAAAGATTATTTTAAGATTTTACATTAAAGATGATCTCGTGATTTATTTGTATCGAATATTTCTCAAATCTCGTGTATCATATTTTATATAAATATATGAACCATTTGCTGAGAGTGGAGAAGAGAAAATGAAAGTGGGAACGATGCTGCTCCAACTAGAACAACGGCGACTAAGATAGACATTGAAATTGCAGCGTCAAAATCCAATTCAAACATTTTGGCGACCTTATATGTCTCTATATACACCCAAATAGGTCATGGTCCTTGGCCATTCTTTGTCTCTTTCATCCTCATCAGCTTTTACATAAATATTTTAAAATAAAAAATAGTTTTTAAAAATTTCTAAAATCTTTATGTTTTCCTTACAAACATTCCTGCATTATTCTTCCCAAAACTACCCCTTCTATGTGATACAATGAATTCATGACCTGACTAAAGATTCCTCACCAATACTTTAATAAATAAAAGTTCTATTCTATATATAGTCCTTTGTTTCAGTTATTAAAATCCAAAATAAAAAACTAATAAATTAAGTTCAAAATTGAGTAGATTCATTTTTTATCTTCAAAAAATGACACTTTTGATGCTGAATTTTATCTAAATATTTTTATTCTTTTTTTTATAACGGCGTTGATAATCTATGGAAGAAAGTAATTGATGATCAGTGCTTATCTTTGTGTTTAGTTATTCAAAATAAATTTTTAAGTTAATAAATATTTTTTTTATGTTATAATTGGATAAAATATATTACTAGATATTAAATTCTAAATGACAAAAACGAACATATATTAACTTTTTTTACAATATCAAACATCAAATATTTTCTATAAAATATATTTTGTCTTGTCTTCTTCTGTTATTCATTCGTCAAGTCTAAGGAGCGGAGTATATGTAAAAACATTCTAACATTCAATTCAGTTGGAATGTTGACGTGTTTGTGGATTTAGAACTAGAAAAGTCACATTTTACTATGAGAATTTTGTCTTATTTATAGCTCTTTACTTAATGACAGTGAATCGGACCCAATAAATTTTTAATGATGCTTTACTACCCTTAATTCCAAATTAACCTAATTAATCAGCAAGATTGTTACTTTGTAGTTTTAATCAAAAGTTGTGTGCCTTGTCGGCCCTTCGATCCTCTAAATTCGAGTAGGACATCAACCATTATCGTGAATTTAAAAAAGAAATACACATTCAATCAGTGTATGGAAACTAGACCAAAATATATACATAAGGGTTCTTGCCGGTTGACTTGCTCGCCTGTTGACTCTGGTGACAAGCTCTAGCTCCGTCTGTCTCTTTAGAAATTTATTCTATCTCTTGTTGCATTGGAACGTGGCTCCGTTGAAACAGAGGGGGTCCTACCTGTTAATTGCACTCTGACGATCAAGTCAATAAGGGCTTACTAGAATTTAAGAAGTATTTAGTTTCAGTCTCAGAAACAACTTACTTTTACTTAGGGTCTCAAGCCCCTTTTATAGCCTATCTCTTATAACAACTTTCTCTCATGAGAATCTAATCTCGACTGAAAGCATACTCAACAGGAAAACATTCTGTTTATAGGCGTATTCTCTCAAGATGTTGCAACAGAAATAAATCTTATCTCTAAGGAGTGCATAAAATAATGATAGAACAATCACATGCGAGCAGGGCACCAACTTATGCGCCAACATCAGAGGAATATTATGCTTACGTGGGCACCCTACTCATGGTGAAACGTTATCTACGTGGACACCATACTCATGGTGCAATGTTATCTACGTGGGGACTCTACTCATGGTGCAATGATATCTTTTATTATGCATGCAACTTAGCCCATATGTGCCTTAGAACACACGTACTTAAACTAAAAGAAACATTTACTTAACCTAGACACCATATGTGATATGTGTACCCCTAGGTTTAAAAATACCTTTTACTAGTGGCGGTATAAAATGTTAACTTATGCCACAATGAGTTTATGATCAAACTGGACCCAATCACATGACCCATTTTACTGACCCAACAGCCGAACTAACCTGTCAGTTCCATTCACCGAGATCCAACCTCTGAACACTGAGCCTTAAACGCTTTGTCCAATACAATAAGAAAAACAACTAACCTAAATAATATATATATATATATATATATATATATTAATAAAAAAAACTGCAAGAAAAATAATATATCCGATAAAATCATAGAACCAAAAGTAAGTTTGGATAATCATTTCTTTTTAACTTATGAAATATTATTATTTATTTATATTATTTATCATTATTGTGAAAAAATAAATTGAAAATATTTAAAATAATTTGATAAAATTTAAAGATTATTATAACATTAATTTGACAAAAGAAAATATATTAACTTAATTTATTAAAATAAATTAATTTAAAATTTAAAAATCATTATAATTATAAAACTAAAAAAAAACTATTATATACTTGAAGAAACACAAATAGATTTCACATTATGAAAATATAAAAACAATGAATAGATAAAAGGATGAGTGAATGCATTGATTGTTAATGTACTGAAAAAGAAAAAGAAACTATAACTCTTCTTCTGCATTTCGAAATTCGTGTTTTGCCAGGTTCCATAAATCCATTAAAGTGCAATGCAATGTTTGATAAATCTGGGAGATCCAACTTCATCAACAGTACAAAGTCCTTTTCTCTCTCACTCTCTCACGTCACCAACTAACAGAAACAACACGCATCAAATAAACTTTTTGCAGCTTTTATTTCTAACTTTCTTAATATGTAATATAACAAATAATTCTATAAAAAAAATATGATTGTTTTAAACATAAATAACTTTCTCGTAAACCGTGATTTTACTACAATAAATATTAACATATTATCATATTTTTATAAATAAACTTTATTTTATTAGTTTTATTTAAATTTATTAAGAACTAATACAATTAGATACATGTTTATGTCTTTAATAATTATTATTATTATATATATATATATCTATATATCTTGGGACTTTATCATTATAACTGTTTTTTCTATACATAAATTTATTTTTATTTTATTTTTATATTAATATTTTTTTTTTTATTTATTTTTTTTTTATTTTATTTTATTATTAATTTAAAACTAAAAAATATTAATATTAAATTTTTTTAAAAAAAAACTGTTTGATTGACATGTACTACATTTATTTGAAAACAATGAATCAAATAAAACTTTAAATTAAATGTAATTTGATGGGCAGTTATTTTAACTCCCTCAAAAAAAAAAAAAAATTGCACAGTATAAAAGAAAACTTTGAAAGAAGTTTAATAAAAAGAGACCGAAAAAGAAAAAAAAACATAAAAGTTGATATAAACCACAAATTTTTTTTATTATCACCAATCTAAAGATATTTCTTATTGAACCAATGTCATTATCATTTATTTTGTTCTGATCAATCAATACAAGTTGTATAAATTTTGCCTGTTTAATTGTTAATACTCCTCATTTTTATTTCTTTTTACTTTGTTTTTCATTTTCTTACAACAAGTGGAGGCAGAAGAGGAAGAAGATAAAGAAGCAATATCTCAAACTATTACTTGAATAAAGAGCATTCAGATTTTTGCACAGGTACAAGTTATTTTGATGTCATTGTTGATGTGGGCGCCGATGGAGAGGATGAATGTGTTTCGAATACGCTATTGTTGTAGAAAAGAGGAAAAAGATTAGAAAATAAATATTTTCTTAGAGTTTGTTACTGAAGGGTCTCATCTTACTTTTCTTCTTCTTTTAGTTTTATATTAGTAACAAATCAAAATTAGTGATTTACAAATCTTGAGAATGAAACAAATGACATAATTGCTTTAATATAATTATGTTCATTGTGTTATAAATTTGAATTTGTTTAATATATTTTTTAATGTAACTTAATTATTAAAATTGTATGTTGAAACTCATAGCTGATGAGAGTAAATGTTTCTATCTTATTTTTTCTTAGTGATATTTGATATTTAAAAGATACAAATACACATATAAGAATATACCTATAATAATAATAATAATAAAAGTAAAAAATGCGGATAAAGGGTATGTGTTTCCACTAGTTTTTTTTAAATAAAAGTTTTTATGTTAGACATCACTGTGCAACTTGACATCTCAACTATGCTGACACCTCAAGTAACAATAATCATTTGTCATCACATAAAAAAAATATTATTAACAAAAAAGAAAAAAGAAAGAGAATACAAAAATATGGGAGAACTAGATCAAAACCGATATGTTAACAAAAACTATACATAGGTAGACTATATATATTCATAAAGAATTCTAAGAACAAATTAGATGGAAACCTATTATACTAATGAAAAGATTCTCTATGAATAAATCCTAAATTAGCCAACTTATCAACGCACACATTTCCTTCACGAAAAATATGACTTATTAGTTGATTTTTATCCTATTGGGATTGGTGTTTGAAACCTTTATGTTATATGATATAGTTGAGAGACTCATGTTTAGTCATTTTTGTTTAACATTTGTGTAGATTTGGAAGAAGTGGTGTGTTTTGTGAAGTTTTTTTGGCTTCTATATCCTCATCACATGGTTAGTTTGATGAGTTTGGCGCTTGAATGTTTGGTTTACTTCCGTTTGCTGGTAAAGACTGTGTTTAGTTGTTAGACTTTTGTGTCTTGTCCTGAAAATGTGTTCCTTTGGAGGATTGAAGTAATTGTGTACTGATGTGCACTTATATCTTGTTATGGTATGTTAATGTAACTGATGTGTTGTAATGTCTGTTAAATCCCCAACTGGTTGGGTGATGAAAAACTTGTGTTGAGATTATTTGTATAAAGGTTGAATACCCCTGAAGTGTCTCATTTTATTTTATTTATTTATTATTGATAAAAAACTTCAACTATTAATAAAAAAAGTTTAAATTAAATTACTAAAATTATTATTTTTTATATTAAAGTTGTATTGTTTTATGATACTAAAATAAATATAAATATTTATGATTATGCTATTTACCAATAACTTTGAAACACTAAATATTTTTTTTTAGTTTACATTGCCGACTCCTATGTTTGTCACATACGATTATGTTGGTTAATGATTAAACATGATTTTCATGTGGGACCCAGTGTGGTCATAAATTTCTAATAATGCGTTTCACTGAGGTGTCCTTCTCAGAAGGATACTTTCCCACTAACAAAAATCTAATACTATTGTTTAGTATCATATTTGTACTGTCTTTAAGATCAATTTAAATTATTTATTCAAACAAATTATAACTTATGAAAAAATAATAATTTTATAGCATTTTCAAATTACAATTTCAACATTCTTAACCCAATGAGATGATAAAGCTGTTTTCCTTGAGACATGCCTTTTATATATTAACACGTGTGTGGCCAATCACATATTTTTGGCATATACTTTTCATTTACATTATCATATAATTTATTTAACTAATTATAATAACATATGGTTGGGGTTTAAACAACCGAATTAAGTTTTCGATTATTCAATTTTTTTAAAATAAATTCACTTATAAAAAAGTTGACGGGTCAAATTTAACTTATTTAATTAAAAACTTCAATTAAACTTGTTAAAGAATATTAAGTATGAGTTTAATCTCTTTAGCTCATTTATAATTTAACTATTTTTGTTTTATGATTTTTTTAAAATTATATATAAACTTTATCATGTAGAATCTACAATTTATTTTAATATTAATCTACCAGTAAGTAAATATGAATACTTTTTTTTCTCTGCAAAATATTTACATATAAAAAAAAGTTATAGTGTTTTCCACAAATGCAAAAATCAAATTATAGTATGTATTAAATATTACATTATTTGTATAATACACTTCCATATAATATTTTTTTAGATTATTTATGAATAGATATAGTCTATCTATTGTTGGAAATCCCACATCGATTAGAGATAAGGACATTTCATAATATATAAATGGGTGCAGACCTCAACCCTTTAAGCCGGTTTTATGGGGTTGAGTTAGGCTTAAAGTCCACTTCGTAATATGGTATCAAAGTCATTTCGAGCCTATCCTAGCGAGTATTTGTTGGGCTTATTGTGCCATCCGCTATCGGGCCTATGTATCATGTTTGTTAACATATTAATTTTGTATCTAATCTTCCATATTTTTGTATTTTTTTTCTTTTTTAATAATTTTTTTTTATGTGATGACATATAATTTTTGTTATTTGATGTGTCAGCTTAAATGAGATGTTAAGTTTCATAATGATATTTAACATGAAAGTTTTTATAAAAAAATAAAAAATTATTATATTATTTAATATTTTTTTTATTGTATCATACTTCTTAAAAATTCAATTTTAAATTGAAAGTCTTGAGCGCATAAATTATATGTATAAAATTTTATATTAAATTAAAATTATTGTATACTATTTTATATAGAGTAAAATCAAAACATATTACATATTTTTAAAAATATATTAAAATATATTTTTATTTTATTTTTCAATGTTAACAAAAACTGACGTCAATAATTATAAATATAAAATTATTATTCATATAGGTTAAATCAATAAAAGTACCCTTTTTATATTAAGCTAGCTACCACCCAATACAAAAGTATACGCACCCTGAAACACACCCATTGGTATATATATTAGGGTAAATATTTTTTAATGGGTGATAATTTAATTTTTTGAAACAAATAAATTTTGATGTAATTATCAAATATATATAAAAAAAGTGAGAATTACATCCTGTTATATATCTTAATGACATGCGGATGAGTTTGGTCTGTCCGCATAAGGAGTGTAGACTCATTTCATTGGTTCGTCCTGTATATGAGGTAGTCCGCGGACCTATAACCAGTGTAAGAAAAATATTTTTTTTAAATAAAAATTTCATTAATTATAAAAATATATATTTTTGTGGTTGAAAAAAATTAAAATTTCATTCCTATTTTAATTCATTAAATTAAGATAAAAATATAAAGGGATTCAAGTACGAGGGTTGTTAGAAGACTTGATTAAAAACAATTAAAGTTTTATTTTGCATATATTTTCCCTTTATATATATGTAAATATATATGAGTATCTTATCAAAGTTTTACTACAAAATATTTTAACAAAATCTCTTTTTTATATTATTTTTTTATTAACAAATTTTAAATATAAGACTTTACTTCAAACTATATCCACTATTACTCTTAATATTAACTTATTTAGATGATTAAAATAAAACACCTCTTTTTAGTACATTAAATTCATTTTTTTTAAATAAAATAAAAATAAAGATCACACTGTAATAATAATGGGTGAGTGAGGTATGGTATTTTTTTTTTGTAGAGTGAGCCTAAACGAGTCGGTGGACTAAAATAGTGAGTCCACCCCACGTTTTTTGTAACAAGTTACGAGTTAACTTGCATGACCCATCCCACATTGTCATCTCTAACTTTTTACATGTTGACGTACTAAACTAAAATGATAGTTATTTGATAAATTATATAGGTAATGGTCCACATTTCTATTATAGTTATTTGATAGATATTTAGTGTTCATTAAAAATGCATGTTCATGAGTAAAAGTTGATCTGAATTAATTAATAGTATTTGATTTGTGTTTCAAAGATTGTGAATTTTCTAAAATTATAAACATGAAGGTGATTGTAAATAATGTTGACTAAAGAGATATTATTCTATCACTAAATTTTTAATTAATGTTTAAATTATAAGATCATTTTTATAATTTCCTAAATATTGTAAATATTATGTAATTAAAGTATATTAAATATTTCACAAAACTTTGATATATATATATATATATATAAATTAATTATAACCAAAATAAAGTATTATTAAATATAAAGTTCACTACAAGAATATACTAAACTAGAGATAAAAAGAGAGTGACGACCAAACAACACACGTTCTTAGAGTCGGTTAACACAACTCTAATTGGACACTACAACAACTATAATGCTTAGAGTCGGCCATGCAGACTCTACACTGACAAAAATGGAATAGAAAACGTGTATGTGGACTAAATTAAGACAACATGTGAAGAGGAGAAACTTGTGTCAGGTCAACGCTAGCTTTAAGGTAGAAGAAGTTAGGGTCTGGCCGACTCATAATGTGAAGAGGACTAGAAGACGTAACATGTGAAGAGGACAAGCTAGGGCCTAGCGAACATAACTTGTGAAGAGGATAGGCTAGGGCCAAACTAGCGCTAGCTTTAAGGTAGGGTACAACTGACACTCTATTTATGACTCCATTGCTCTTGGTGCCTCCATTGATGGTTGCTTCCATTTCTTGGTGCTTGAAATTGTTGAAATCCCTAGCTCGTTCGTGGTTTTTCATTGTTCTCTAAAAATTGTTGAAAATTATTCACTGCATTACTCCCAATGCCTCCATTAATTGTTGTTTCCATTGCTTGGTGCTTGGATTTCTTCTTGCTCACATTGGTTGGTCTCCATTTGTTAATTGTTATGCATGGTGGTAAGCAGAATTTAGAAGAATTAACTCCGTTTGTGGTATCAAATCTTGCAAAAGTGATTATGGGGTGAGGTAGTAAGTTGTTACATAGTTTGGAGATGAATCACAAGTACATTTTTGTTTTCGTTTTGGTCCTAGTTTTTATTTTCGATTTGGTTTCGCTTTAGTTAGTTGTTGATTGTTGAGTTCGTGTTGCATTTTCATGGGTTATCTACTTTTGGATTGAGGTACTTTAAAAGTTGTAGGAAGGAGGATTCGTGGAGGTCAAAACCCATTTTGAAAGTCTTTGAAAGTTAGCGAGGACCTATCCCACTTTAGACTTTTCCATTTTATGGTGAAGCGTCTACTACACCCTCCCTAATCACAAGGAATAACAATACTACGTTTAATTTAGTTATGGCTTGACTCTGACTATTAGCTTCCAGTTAACAGGGCTCAGTCCACACTATTAGCATCGATCAGGGTTGAGCCCACACTATTAGCCACAGGCCGACGCAAAAAAAAATTAACTTCCACATTTGAAGCATATGTTTTAAATCCCACACAAAACCAACACAAAAATACAATTAGAGTTGGTTTTTTTACCTTTTGAGACAATATATTTATTACTTTATAAGTTATATTATGTATTCTAAATATACTTTAACTTATTTTATACTTCATGTTAAATATATAATATAATTATGATAATAACTATCATGTTCCAACAACACTACGTTGATGTGTGACTTTCTTATCAGAAAATAAGTTAACCTAAAGATAGAGAAAAAAAAATATAATGGGAGACATATTTAAATATGAATATATTTATCCAGAAAAGAACGTATTTATAATACTAATTTGAATAAATATTTTAAAATTATATTAGTATTAGTTAAATCAATACTAATTTAAATAAAAAAATAATGCGGAGCACGTTGATATTAAATTAAATAAATAAAAATTGTTAATGTTAACTAAATTAACATTAATTTTAGTAGGTATAATTATTTTTTTGTCCCTACATTTGGGGTCAGTATTCAATTAATATAGTAGTTTTTTAAAAAATCAATTTGGTTCCAAAGTTTTTTAAAAAGGTTCAATGTGGTTTCTTCCGTTAAGTTTCTACCAATGACGTTAATTGTTGATGACGTGGTGTACATAGTGACATTGGTTTGTACACGTGGATTGCACGCAATTTTAGGGTTTGGGATAAACAAAATTGGAGAAAGAAGATTGTGGGGGAGGAAGGCGGAGGCGGAGTCGTCGTATCTTGCATTTAAAGCCATAATTGGAGAGTAGGAATGGTAGATCTATTTTTTTCCCAACATTATGATCTCTGCTTCATTAGTTCATCAATCATCATCTAATCCAGCAACAAAAACAAAATTAATGAACTTTTTTGTATATTGTTTAACTTTGTCCATCAAATAATTTGTCATAGGGAAACACAAGTTGCTATCAAGACTTGGAGAATAGAACATTGGTATCAAGTTTAACATGCTAACAAAAAATTAGGAAGATGATTATGTTTTCCACATAGTTGTTTTCCATAACTAGGTGTAGGACTTTAAACAAAGATGATTAAGAAATATGATATCAGAACAAATGCTGAGCAGTTTTGTGTTACTCTTTATTCTAATCCTTCTCATCTAAACACAATGTCATGTTCTTGACATATTTATGTTTATATAATCATAGTAAAATATATGAAAACATTAAACATGACATATTTGAAATCATGAAGTGTTTTGGTTGCTGTTAATTATAATTTTATCTTGTCTAGACAAATGTATCTTTTTGTGAAGATACTTACCACAAAATTGATAGATTAGAAAAAATGACAAGAAAATAGAAAATGATTCAAGAGAGTGTAAGTCAAAACATGAATAAACGTAAATTGAACACATACAATTATGTTCACAAATAGATCTTATCATATCATGATTCTCACACAAAACATACAATGAAGAAGGAATAGGCACTTACCTTGATCCATGAG
>Ga0123342_1005312_pt1 | contig 18806 bp, 15 predicted proteins | sample Turbeawhitnodule_FD_89960 | JGI IMG/M metagenome (GOLD analysis project Ga0123342, IMG submission 89960) | Root nodule microbial communities of legume samples collected from Mexico - Turtle bean Mexico white nodule | ecosystem: Host-associated > Plants > Roots > Nodule | place: Mexico: Nepantla...
AGAAAAGAGTAGAATGGGAGTTTGGATATGTAAAAGGTCAAAAGTTGGGAGTGAGATTTTAATTATGTTGTTAGTGGGGTTTTAAGGCCATAATGAAGATTTTTCTAGAAGAGCTTCCTAAAGTCTATAAAAAGGATGCTCTCTCAATTGTAATATGCACCACAGAAAGAAATACAATAGAGAGAAATTCAAATAAGAGTGTTTTCTTTAGAGAAAATTAAAGTGTGAGTGATTGCTTGTTTCACATAAATGTGTCAGTTTAGTATTTAATGAGACATCAATTAGTAACAGAAGGAACCCAAAGTTGGTGCCTCTATTCAGAATTCAGTTCCAATGGTGGATGAGTATCTACGAAATTTGTTAATGGGTGATGCAGATAGAAAATAAGAAAAGTTTGTTTTCACAAAGGTCAAGTGTAACACTACCAGAGAGACAGAGTGTAAGTTCCAGTAGTATAGTATGATCACTATAGTGTATCACATTGATAAAATTAAATTTAAAAGCAGTTAAAATATGTTAAACTGTATATATGACATAATTTAAAAGAGAAGGTAAAAAACTGAATGAGGTAAAATATATTTATAATGAGAAAGCACTGAGATGTTAATATTCTCCTAGATTACTTCAATTAGACACGTGAAGATGAAAAAACTTCTATTAGACATGTGTTTTAAGACTTTAAATTGATAAGAAAAGATGCAAGCAGCTTAATCCAAATTTTTTCTTTCAAGTTATTTAGCCTCAACTATATAATGGCGAAAGTATAAATCCAATGTCACTGCCTTAATTAATCCCAGTTTATGAATACCTCTTCAAAAATATTCAATAATTTCCACAAAATAGTTTGGTGTAATAATATTTTATAGTATGTACTTAGAAAATTGTTCTACTATGTAATAAGTGAATACTTTCTTAGTTAATGAGTTTTTCAAATAGCTTTCTCATTTTGATAACAACATGCACCAAAATACTAGATTACTAGTCGTATAAAGATGCATATGCTAGATCTTTATTTATAGTGCTATTCATCTCCCAATGATGATTGGTGAAGAAAATTTTAACTTTCAATCTCCATGATTAAATTCTAAATCTTCCCTAACACCCTAAAACTATTTTCCATCTTAGCATCTCTATGAAGTTCGCAACATGGGATGGCTACATAGCATACCGTGTTTATTATCGTGGATTTCTTTTCTTATATATTATTTTAAGCACTGCACTAGAATTAGAAATTAGTGATATGTAATTGTAATATGTAAATTATAAATTATTAAAGCATGGCTTTTATGCTTATAACCCCCCTCTCGTTTACACATTATCTCACTGCTTTTATTTACAAGGCGGAATAAGGGACACACATCAAGAGTTTAATATACAGATTTAACAAGTCAGATAATGTACACAAATTAAGCCCAGTATAGATGCAATTCACACTAAGCTATCACATACATGTCTTTACAGTGATGCGATAAACTTAATGATGAGATCCACCATCTCAGCGTCATAACCAAGCCGTTCCATTTGGAAGTGGCCTACACCATCGACTAGACGTGTTTCAACACGTACTGATGTAGAATTAAGCTTATTTCTCAGCTGCTTTACGCTTGTGAATCCGTCTTGCGTTCCCATAATGAAGAGTTTTGGTTTGGCAGACTGTCGTCCAAAAAGGATTGAGGCAGATATATTGCAGCAATTCTGATTACATTTTTCCTTGATTATAACATTCAGTTGTCTTTCCTTTCTACCAATCAGATAGACTATTCATTAAAATAAAGATGGTTTTCTTGTCCCGTTTTATCAGTTTTTTTAATGATTTCATATGTGTCTTCTTTCTTCAAATATTATCTTTAGAATCATCGTTGGCTGGTGGAGAAATCTAATTGAATAGTACAACACCAATACTGTTTAAGTAAGTTTTGATTGTTTGTTACTAATTTCTACAAACCTTTATAGTAGTAGTAAAGGGGAAAATGCATGAGTTATTTGCTTAGTGGGGTTCGTAAGCATAATGTTGTTTGGCTTGTGCTTGCCTTTGAGAATTTTTTTTTCACTCTTGTATTATTTCCTTAGTGGGTTTAAAAAACAAGATTATTGTGTTATTTTCTTACTGGATTATGTTCTCGCCGGTTGACCTTAGGTTGACTGGATGGGCAAGCTCTGCCTCTAGTATCTCTCCTCTTGATGCACTGGAACAACGCTCCGTTAAAACAGAAGGGGCTCTACTTGTTGATCACACTCCGACGATCAAGTCAGAGAGAGCATACAAAATAAGTAATCAGTTTCAGTCTAAAGTACTCAGAAACAGCATACCTTTACCAGGGGTCTCAAGTGCCTTTTATAGTTATCCCTTTATCAACTTTTATCCACGAGAATATAATCTTAACTGAAAACATATATAACAAAAAGATATATAACTCCACTTACACAAGTGAGGATTGGGTGGCTATAGCCGTGACAAAAAAGTTTTTCATCTATCAGGGTATATCTCCCTGCATTCCCCTTAACTGTCTTAGCCTCCGTAGGCTCAGCAGGAAGTAACCCATAAGCTAGGTAACGCTGGTAAGGTGTTATCCAAGTCTCTGTGGAGTCGACTTGAAAAACCTCAAGAAACTCATCTCCTAACAACCCGTAGGTAGTTATCCTTGGGACTTTCAGCGTCTCCTGAGTCATCGATCGATGCCTTATCTCTTTTCCTGAGCTGATCCCCAGGACCTCCATGTGGCTGACCTTGGTTGGTTCTCCTTCAGTTGTCCTAGGCGACTTCAATGTCTCCTGAATTACTGACCTCTACCGACCTCCCATCCCTGAACTAATCAACTTAGAAAGCAGGTATGCCCGAGAGTTCTGCTCTTTGGGAACGTGAACGAGGTCGAACATAGAAAAGGTTGCTTTCAATATCGTTACATACCTGAGATATGAGGCTAGCCGCGGATCTTTGGCCTGATACTCACCCGTGACTTGTCCAGTGACAAGCAACGAGTCACTCTTCACCAACAAACTCTAAGCTCCCAAATCCTTAGCTAGCAACATCCCTGCTATCAAGGCCTCATACTCAACTTGATTGTTACTCGCCTTGAACGCGAACCTCAGAGCTTGCTCGATCAATAGCCTGCTTGGTCCCTCTAAAATTACCCTAGCCCCACTTCCCTACTGATTGGAGGATCCATCTACCGAAAGAACTCACTTGAAATCATTGGGATTGAGTTGGGTGTCATTACATGAAAGTTCTACCATGAAGTTAGTGTATACCTAACCCTTGATCACCCTCTAGGTTCATACTGTATGTCAAAATTAGATAACTCCACCGTCCAACAGACCATCCGACCTGCTATATTGGACTTTTTAAGGACCTTGTGAATGGGCAGATTGGTCATTACAATGACGGTGAAGTTCTGAAAGTAGTGGCGAAGTCGCCGAGCTGTAAACACCACGGCTAAAGCAGCTTTCTCGATAGCCTGATACCGAGTTTTCGGTCCCTGCAGTACCTTACTCACAAAGTAGACTGCCTTTTGGACCTTGTCCTGATCTTTCAAAATGACCGAGCTAATCACCCAATCTGTTATCGCAAAATAAAGACAAATAGGGATACCTAGGACTGGCTTACGAAGAACAGGGTGACTGACCAAGTACTCTTTCAACTTGGTGAAGGCTTGCTCGCATTCTTTGGTCCACAAAAAATGGTTGTTCTTCTTCAGGCATTGGAAATAAGGATACCCCTTATCACCACTGGCTTGACAGGAAGCGAGACAGGGCGGTCATGCGCTCAGTTAATTGTTGGACCTCTTTCACATTGACCGGTCTTCTCATTCCTATGCCTACATCACATTTGTTAGGGTTCGCCTTTATGCCCCATTCAGTTAGCAAGAAACCTAAGAACTTCCCAACTTCCACCTCAAATACACACTTATCTAGATTAAGCTTCAAATTGTACTTTGCTATTGTTGTGAATAGCTCTTCCAGGTCGGCAATATGCTTCTCTTCTGACGTGATGACTACATACGTCTATACATTTTGCCCGAGCATTGGGGCGAGGATCCGATCCATCATCCTTTGATAGGTAGCGTTAACGTTTTTAAGGCCAAAGGGCATGACCTTGTAATAGTAACTGGCGAACTCGCCATAAAGGTTGTCTTACACTCGTCCTTTGGGTGCATAGGAATTTGGTTGTATCATGAGAACGCATTCAGGAAGCTTAACAACCGACAACCCGATGCGCTGTCCACCAAGGAGTTTATGCTCGGTAAGGGTACGAATCCTTGGTACAAGCCTTGTTCAGGTCAGTGAAGTCGACACACATCCTCCACCTTAAGAAGCTGACCAAGCACCCATCGTATGGTCCCCAAAACAACACATTAGTCGAGCTCCCTTGATCAATCAAGACTTTGTGCACCTTCCTTCCCACGGTGAAAACAGATATCACCACCACATCATCCTTGTGACGAACCACATCTTCCATGTTAAGCTCGTCAAGCAGAGAGTGGGCTCCGGTGGATGATCAAGTATCCTCGCCTCTAGGGACATCACTGCTCGCGCATATCGCTTACGTTTGGAAGCAGAATTTCCTCCTCCTAAAAATCCTCCCGAGATGGTGTTCAGCTCTTCATGGACCAATGGCTCATGTGCTTGGTCCTTGAGAGTGATTCTCCTTTTTGTCTCTTCCTGGTCAGCCTCAAGATACTCCTTCACGAAGCTAGCCAGTTGGTGGCCCAAAGCTATGCATCGCTCAACATTATGCCCAAATGCTTTGTGGAACTCACACCAGGCATCTTTTTGTGATCCCAGCTTCCGATCGGTCTTCTGGGGAAACTTTAGCTTGTCTGCTACCCCTGGCGTGCTCAACAATTGTTTGTAGGACACTCGGAATTTAGGTCGAGTTGGTGACTCCTCCCAGGCCTTTGTCATGGGCTCGTCTCTCTTGGCTACGTATGACATGTACCTCGAGTTCGTTCTCTTCTCAGTCAAGGTTTCGTTGACTCGCAAGGGTCAAGCTAGGCTGCTTTCCTTAGGCCTAGGTTGCCTTAAATGCGAGCTATTGTTCTTTCTGACCACGGTCTCCTCTGCTTCGATGTGAGCGACAACTTGTTCTCGTACCTCAAAAAATGTCTTTGTTGGATTTCTGATTAACGAGTCGCTGAATGGTCCTGTCGTGATCCCTTACTCGAAAGCAAAGATCATGATATCTTTATCATGCATTTGGAGTCTTACCATAAGTGCACTGAACCTATTTAGGTAATCCTTGAATGGGTCTCCCTCCCATTGCCTCACGCCAAAAAGATCATACATCCTCGGGGGTTTGACACTGCTGGCAGAGAACTGCTCTCTAAACATCATGGAAAATTGAGAGAAAGAGGTTATATGACCATCAGGGATCCCACTGAACCATGGTAGGGTTGTACCTGTAAAAGTGCCCATGAACATTTTACATTGGATGGGATCTGTTCCTCCAGAGATAGTCTTCTGAGCATTGAATGTCCTAAGGTCATTTTAAGGGTCCTCTATCCCCGTGAAAAAAAGGATTTTAGGTGTGATGTAATGAACTGGCCCAGGCTCATCCATGATCTCCTTCGAGAATGGTTTGGGACTATTCCTCGCTGACAAGTTTTGAGATCGTTCCCTGGTGGAACGTTGGACACGTTGGTGCAGGCTCTTGCGTAATTCCTCATTGGTTTTGCACAACTCCTCATTGGTTTGCACATGCCCCTCCATTGTTTCCTGAGATGCCTCAATTTCTGCCATCAGGCGATTCTACAAAAGCTCTTGCTCAGCTTGGGCTTCCGCTTGTAGCCTCTCCTTCTTAGCCTTGGCTTATTCTTGGATCCACTCTTGGATTCGTTCTTGCTCTCGCATGTGCTCCTCGTTGGCCTCCTGGAGAGCCCTCATGGCATCCATGAGTTGTTGTAAGACGGGGGCATCACCTCCTTCAGATCCCTGCGGCCTTTCCTTGTGTTTCTCATCACGTCGAGAGGCTCAATCACGAATGCAGATTGGATCAAGTTTTATCAGACCCCACGGTTGGTGCCAAATGTTCTCGTCGGTTGACCTCGGGTTGACTAGATGGGCAAGCTCTGCCTCTAGTCTGTCTCCTCTTAGTGCACTGGAACAACTCTCCACTTAGATAGAGGGGGTTCTGCCTTTTGATCAGACTTCGACGATCAAGTCAGTGAGAGCATACAGAATAAGTAATCAGTTTCAATCTAAAGTACTCAGAAACAACATACCTTTACCGAGGGTCTCAAGACCTTTTTATAGTTATCCCTTTAACAGCTTTCACCCACGAGAATATAATCTTAACTGAAAGCATATATAACAGAAAAATATTCTTCCTACGGACACCTTCTCTCACGGTGCTAACAACAGAAGAGAATCTCATGCACCCTTTATTCACGGGTGCTCCCTACTTAATTCATAGCTGTATTCATTTAACTAACGGCTTTATACATATATTCTAACAACTTTTACATATATTAACATATATATTGAACAAACAACTTTATATATATTGACATATCTATTCAACTCAATATTGTCTCTACTTTAAGTACCCTCCACCGTGCTTACCATTAAAACTGGGTCGGGCTTATGACCCACCTTTTGGGCCCAAAGTCAAGTCGACCATACCCAAATGCTTGGACTGAGGTCCCGATCACTTCTCTCCAATACAGGTTCCATGAACAATATAAGTTTATTATTTTTGTAATTTGGTTAAATTTATCTAATGCTTTTTGTTTAAGTTTACATAAGATATAGGTGAATATTGTACATATTTTTTATTTTCATGATAAGAGAGGTCGTTTCGTCACAATCCATTCTAGACTTCAATTCTTTTGAAGTCACCATCTTCTTCCATCAAACTCATACCAATTTTTACAATTCGAGTAGGTAACAGACACTTCCTTCACTCTTAGCATTTCATTTTACAACAGAGAACACCACTACCCTCATTCTCCATTCAGGAAACCACATACCACCAAACTCCATAGACACACTCACTCACAACTCCAAAAACAATTGTTAAGGATGAAGAAAACTAAGGAACTTCTTATTATTACCTAAAAATATACAATGCAACTTATGTATAGTTTATAATTTTGGTATCAAAACCAAAATTACTAAGCAACATAGTTATTAAATTCTATTTATAATTTCTTATTACATTCCATGTCCCGTTGTTGTAGTTATAACTCAATTTTGTTGTCACCCCAACATTTGAACTCTCTGCAACAAGGTTAGACCTTGGACCTATTGGAGTTATACCACTACACACTCATCCTGGTGCCAATGAAATTCTAGTAGTGACTTAGGGTCAATTAACAATTCATTAGAGGAAGGTCCTTGCTTTTGTTGTTTTCAGGCATCAGATATTTCATCTTATAATTTCCTAGCTAATACTTGCAAGTTCAAGTATACTTTTTCAACCACAAAACCATGCTTATAAAATTGCTTTTTCATTCCATTTTTACCAACACACACTCATAATTTGAAATGCAATTTTGTTTGTATGATCCATAAAAATTACCAAACAACTATTTTGGTAAATTTAGGTTTAGGGTTTAGGGTACAATTGTAACTTTTCCATATTGTATAAAATTGTTGTTGTTTACACACTATTTTTGGCTTCAAAATACTGATCATTGTTTCCAATTTTATCAAGCAAAAAAATTGAGGAGCTAATGTTGGAAAATCCATAAACTACATCAGATATATCTCCAAATTAATTTCAAGAAATCCACAACAAGGTTAAATGATATGAATCATGCTTCCTCTAGTGGGTCTTCACCAAATGTTGAAGAGAAGGTAGAGCATATGGACATTGAACTTGCAACTGTAAGGAGCCAAATGCATACTCTGCTAGCCTACATTGCTTATAGACCAGACGTGCCTTAACAACAATTTTGGTACAAGCATATATTAATGAGGTATAAAATAGTATAATTAAATGTTTTATTCTAATATTATTTTCATTTAGTTTTAAAATTTTAAAATTAACTTTAAAAATATTTTTATTTATTTTAGTCACCGGATGTTGGATGTAGTGCTCCTCACCAAACCAAAATATTATAGGATCAAGCGGACGTAGCAAGACAGATTAGGATGTATCTTGTAATGTGCTAAATACGGAACAATTGATATTTTGAAAATTTAAAGTTATTATTTTGATGCACTTGTAGTTTGGAATACTTTGACATAACATATCAACTTTGATCTATCAATCAATGAAGTCATCTTTTGATTATAAATATGTATTTATATTATTCAATTATTAGTATTTATCAAGTTTAATTATATTTTGAAACTAAATTGTGTTATGAAGTTTAATTATATTATGAAGTTCAATTATATTATGAAATAAAACTATAAAAAAAACTCAATAAAATATTAAAAATTATAAAACATAAATTAAAATATTTAATATTCGAATTACGACAGTTGTGATGAGGACCTGAGAAAGTGCACCCACTAACCAAGCCCAACCTTCTAGGAGGATGACTCGGAGCATGACTCAAGATATAGGACTAGGTCAGGATCCACTTCTAGCCAATGTTTCAACACCTAGTCTTCCCTAGAGGATCAGGAGGAGTAGAGCCCAGGCCATGGGGGTTAAAGATCAGCTAGTGTCCTTATTTTTAATCTTAGCATAATAGGCTTCTTTTAGCATAATAGGGGGTGTGCTTATCATTTTAGCTTGTGTCTAGCCTTTTAGGGTAGAAATTTGACCTAGCTTCTAGAAGAGTGAGCCTAGGGTGCGACCTTAACTTTGTCAACCCTAGAGGTCGCCCCTCCCTTGTTTCCAGTCATGCCCTTGCCTATCTTGTTTTCCAAGGAACCCATCTATAAATAGGGTGTCTTACTCCATGTATTCTCATGTTGAATTTTGATATAGAAGGAAAACTCTGCACAAATTGTGTGAGACTTGTATTCTCCTAGCTTAGCTTTTATCTTGTGTGAGTAAGAGCCTTCAAGTGGCGACCCTCCTCACTTATCTTGGAGAACCCACACTCCAAGTGACGTGTTCACTCTTGTCCATCATCATATGCTTTCTTTCCTTCATCTAATCTTCTATTTTCCATTACACCTTTACTCTTTGTGTTTATGTTCTTGCTTTTGCTTCCATTTTTTAATTCGGTTACCTTCATCATAATTGTTTCTTTTTATGTTTTTTCAATTTCGCAACTCTACATCATCTTTACTATACATTATGTTTTTCCTTCTGTCTTTGGAAGTGAACCTTCACACTTACTTAACCACTTGGTTAAGTTCGTGTTCAGTGGGGATCTTCCCTAGGTCTCACCTTACAATTGATAAAATCCTAATCATAAACAAAGTGTCACCCTTAAAATAGACAAATCTAAAATCAACTCACATCAAGTTGTAACTAAGGTGAAATAAATCAGAACTTAATATAATAATGACGATTACAAACATCATACTATACCATATAAAGTAACTTTTAAATTTGTCGTTATTTACGTTGAAATTGTTTTACCCAGTTAAAAAATAGTGACATTTATAACTAACATAAATTACACGCTTAAAACTGTCACTTTATAGAAAGTATGATATGACACGTGCTAAGACAGTTTGCAATAGACCGCCACATTATATTTTTTGTGATCAGATTTGTGACGGTACGCAAAACCGCTACATACATAAATTGTGGTGTATATAAAAGACACAATATATGAAAATAATTATCATCACGTATAAGTTTTTTAATAAAGTTTTTAATTATGTGTACAAATTAGCCATTCAAAATCAATATCAACCCTAGTGTCTTCCTTCTCCCTTACAATGGATACATTAGTTGCATTCTCTTTCCTTTACATTATTCTCAATATAATGTTTATTTTATAAAGTAATAAAATAAATTAAGCAATTGTTGTATTTTTGTGTTATATTCTAAAATGGAAAAAATCTTCCATTTTAAAAACTTATACACCATCATCTTTATACTTCAAAATATGGAATGTGGCGTTCATTTTCTTTTTAACAAAGAAGTGTTAGAGAAAGAAAATGTATAAAACTATTTTTAAAAATAACAGGAGAAGCAACCTTTGTAGAGACATGTTGAATATTTTATGACACTTATTGTTAAGATTATTTTAAAATAAAATAATCTTAACTACTCATATAGATTAGCATAATAAAAATATATACCCATTTTTAATTAAATAATATAAATATGTAGCGGAAAGCTGGAAAAGAAATTTGAACTCTCATCTGGATTTTCTTTTCTTTTAGATTTGATCTCTTGAATTAAAAGCATTTATTTTAATTCCTTTAAAAACTTTATACTACACTCATTAATTTAATAACATGTGACGACTGTAACAAGGAATGTCGTGCTATCCCAATTATTATCATTAGTATAAAAAGTCATGAAAAGACTAATTTAGTTGAATTGAGATACTTTAGTAAATAAAAGAGGAAATTTTGGAATTAAAATAAATTGAATTATAAATATGTATATGAGAGATAAAAAGCTATTTTAACTCAAAAGATAATCAGATGGTTTAGGTTTAGGTTTAGATCACAAAAAGGATTTCTATGATAGGATGGCAGTGATGACATATGCACAACACAATTCTCAGTAGGCCGTTGAAATGCACAAAAATTCATTTAATAGTCTTTAGTACATTTAATCGGGCCAAGTTCCCAATATGTGGCCCACTAATTAAGTTGTTCGGTCAATTCTCCTGTAATGATTAGATTGACAATTGGAATTGGGACTCTTTTTTCTTCTTTTTTCTCTTAATAATAGGACACTGTTAGGCAAAATTAATAGAGAAATATTAGTAATATATTTTCTAATATACTTTTGAATAATTTTGTAATTAATTGAAATTTAATAGAAATTAAAAAATTTGCGTAAATCGTAAAGAGTGTATTTACTTGTACCTTTCTTACCTGATTGTATTTTCTGTTTTCACTTTTTAATAATAAAATTGTCATTGGTTTTCAATCTATTTTTCAGAAATGTGAATTTACACTGAAAATATCTTTTCCGCTTTCAATATTTCTTGTAAAAATATTTAAAAATAGAAATTGAAAACAAAGTATAGATTTATAATCAAATAGAAAAAAAAAAACGAAAACCCTATTTTTAGCAAGTCTTAGTTATAATTTTATTATTTTTCATAAATTTTTATAAATCTCAAAGAGTAAATTAAAATAATGATAAGATATTTTCTTATAACACTCCTCCAATTAGAATGCCTAGCCTTGCATGATGCATTGCTTAAAATAAATCTATTATTTATTATTTGGTCTCCCAAAACACATATATACCATCATTCTAGTAAAAGAAAAAAAAGGTATGATTCTTTTGTCAAATGTAGAAGAACTATGAACTTTAAGGAATGAGTGTGTCTAATTTGGTGCCACAAACATGAATTGATATTTGGGATCCGATTTAGTATCATATACAAATAAATAGATATTTGTGTGTAGTGAGATTATGAGAATGGAATTAAAATGGTCAATAGTGCTTATATTTGAAGCAATGTGCTGTTCTTTTTGTTCCTCCAAGCTGGTTCTCGTTCTTTTTATGTGTATATTCATGACAAGGACCCATGGTGGTTTGATTAGTTTGTAGTTAACCTGTCACGATAAAGGGAAAAAAGGAACCCTAACTTGTCTTCAATTAGCATCTTTGTCCCACGTGGAATTAGAAAGGGTGATTTAAATGAATTTATAGCAATTATAAGGTTTATGGAATCATTGGAAAAGAAAATAATCTAAATCAAAGAAATTAATTTATTTATACAAAAATGTGATAAATATAACATTTAAAGCAATTGATTAAAGTATTAGATAAGAAAATAACTTTAATCGTTTTTAAACTCAGCTTCAAAATAATTTTATTAAACACTACATCTCAGATCTATTATGCATGAAAAATATACATTTTTTTTATCATTAAGATTTCACTATGATTAAACTTAAGTTACCTTCATCTTCTTCACCTATAAATAAGCGATTCTCATCTTTTATATCGAGATTTGATAATATTGAATGCCTAAACTCAATATTCAGACTTTATTTTCTCTCAAATCTTCTTTTGCTAAAGAGCCTCAAAAGCCTAGTGAGCCCTAAAAAGTGGGCTCAATCTCTTTCTAATTCAAGCACCTTTTCTCACTATTCTCTTCTGCAAAACACCTCCAATTCTCGATGCAACATTCTTATTCCACTTCCACTCCATTCTTCATCCATAATCCATCAACTTGGATTGCATCATGAATCTTTCATACATGCTTATTAGGAGTTCTAATTGTGTGTACTTGTGTACTTTTGCAATTTTTAAGTCTCAATTTAGATTTCATTCAGTGTATTAGTATTTTGATGTTTTAATTTCAGTTTTGAATTCATTCCATGTTTTCATAAGTCATGTTAAATCCATATATGTCATAAAATTAAGTACTAATTTTGTTCAATTTTTGTTTCTTGATTTACATTGAATAAACCACGAGTGTTTGATATAAATGTGCATTTGAGTGTTTTCTCATTTCTATTCGTGAGTCTCTTGTCTGGTTATTAATTCATTAACAGGTTCATTAGAGTTAGGATTCTATGATATTTGAGTAGACTATTCTTTTCATTCAAATTTCTTAGATTTCTTCAATTTGTACTTTTGTTGAATTCTAGTATTGGTTGGAAAAAAAAGCCTATATCAATTTGAATACTACGAGAATTGACTTGAAAATATTAATATGACTTCATATATGTGTGAGGAATAATTTCCTAAAAACTATCCAGAAAAATCGAAGTGAAAAAAAAAATATAAATTTGGAAAAGCCATAAGTTCATGTTCAAAAGGTTGAGCAAGTTGAACTTGCACCCAACGAGTTGAATCTGTGTGGACTTATTATTTTCTATTCAAAAAGAGATTTGATTTGGAAATTATGCCACTCTTTTTTTATTGAATTCATCTAGAATTGATTAGATTTGCAAAGCCAAATCAAATCTAGAAAAAAATCATAAATCAGCCAAGTCTAAGTTTGAATTCTATAATCTTTGTTTTTTTAATCAACTCTAGTGTTATTCCCAGGATTTCAATTCATGTGCTCACTATTTTTACAACTTTAATTCTTGATTTGTGTCTTCAAATTACTCCTCGCAGTTGTTAATTGAAATTCATTTGATTTTAGCTAGGTTTAATTGGGCTTTTCTTGATTTTATTTCTTGTCCACTTTAGGTGAGTTCATTTTGTGTGAAAATTTTGGTTATGATGATTTGAAGCTAATTTATAATTGATAATCCATGGGAAAGACATGAAAGATAAATAAAAATTCTCTGTATTTTGCTTTGTATCATAAAACCTTTGTGTTCAATTCTTTATTCATTGCATATTTTTCTTTGATGAGAAAATTCTTTCAAAGAAATCTCTTTAATAACATTGCAATATTCATTTATGCTTTAGAAGGTGAAATTGTGTTAAGGGGCTCAAAGTGTAACTTGCATTTTCACACAGGAAACATCTAGTTTTTCATTCCTTTACTTTCTTGCTAGTTGTCTTGCTTTACTTTACTTCATTTGTTAATTTCTTGCTTTTCTTTTATTTTCTAAGTCTTTGTGTTGCCTAAGGTGTCTTTCTCATTTCTCTTAATATAGTTGACCTTTCTTTTGCCTTTAGGACCTTCCACAAACACATTTTAGAGAAAATTGTTTTGAAGTTTGCTTTGAGGAAGAATAGTTAAAACTATTTGAGGACCCTCTGAGTAGGAAAGACATTGATTCTTAAACAGTCTTAGTGACTGACTACTCTTTCCTGGAAGTGAACTCAAAATTTTTGACTATTTGACCTTGAGAGAACTCAAACTTTTAAAACCTATTTCTGAAAATTTTCATCACTCATTGTTGAATCAAAAAAATTGTGAAAACCTTTTTCATTTTATATTTAAAATGAGTGATCATATTCATGTATCAAGTTTACAAGGCAGTAAGTGATGGAGTTCCTTCTTCATGAACCGAAAACTATCACAAATTGAAGTGTAGATGGAGGTAGAAGCAATAAAGGAATGAAGCCAAGAAGAATTCAAAGAGTTCTCATGGAGCTTGGAGTGTCGTGAGGTGTTTTGGAAAGTGATAGGTGAGGCCTAATCACTTGGAGAGGGAAAAGAGATCAACAAAGGTGTATAATCTAAAGAGAGGCAAGACAATGAGAGCTTTTGCTAGTAATGTTGGTATCATAACTCTACTATTATTGATCTATCTTTTCATGAGCCAAACATCCCTATTTATAATTACAGGGTCTAATCAAAATAAAAAATAAATGGAAGGAGAATTCAGATTCAAAAGAATTCAAAAGTGGCGCCAAAGGAAGTCACACTTGCCATGTGAAGGCAATATGAGTCATGTGCACCTTCTAGGTTTGAAGATGGGCCTAAGGTTTACGATGGACCATAATTGAGCCCAATTAAACCATAGGTAGGTTTAGAAACCACAACCCTAACCCTAGTTTAATTGAAGGCAAATACGAAACCTAAAATCTAATTTTGTAGGTCAAAATTATTTTACAAGAAATAAAATACTATTCTAATTTTAAATAACAAGAACAAGGTCTACGAAATGTAAGAATGACCCTTAGATAGTCCGTGTTGAGTTCCATTCTCCTTGGAGTCTTATGATCCTTGCTCTAGTAGAATATGTGACTGGGTGGTTTCCATCAGTAAGGAGGAATATGGGTGGATATATGGGGTAAGATGATGGAGGACCATCCACAAGTTCCAATTCACCATACACAAGGCTAAGAGCAAAAACATGTACAACATAAATAAATTGTCTTAGTTTGTAAAAACAAGTAGAATAGTTTCAGGTCTTCACTTTCTAGAATGGACTGTAAATAACACATGTACACTCTAGAAACCCTCACTTGACATACAAGCAAGGGTTTCTAAAGCTCTTAGGAACACGAAACCCTAACCAAATAAGCATCAAGAAGTCACCCTAGGTTAGCTAAGACTAACCAAGATTAAGGTAGCTTAAACCATAAGCTATATTCACCATGGAAGCCTATAAATATATGCTTTCACACTCATGTATTCAGATTTTATATTTTGTGAATGAGTAAACTAAATTTCAAACTTCATTCTCTCCCAAATCTCCCTTTGCTAGAGAGCCTAAAAGGTGCAATGAACCTTAGAAAGTTGGCTCTACCTCTTTCTACTTCAAGCACCTAATTTATTTCATTTTTCACCGAAACTCCTCTATTCACGGTGCAATTCACTCTCCTTCCACTGCATTTTCATCTCATTTCATCCCAGGCACACCATAGATTACATCAGGTGGATCAAAGCTTCAAGATCCAAAGTAAAACTTCAATCCAGCTAAGTTTTTTTAATTCTTTTTATGTTTCAACACTTGTTGATTCTCGATTTTGTCTCTTGTTCTTGAGTGTTCTTCACTTCTTCTTCACTTTCCATAGTTTAAAATCAATTTCTAGTGTTTATAATTCAATTCCACTGATTAAAAACTCATTCCACTGTTTAAAATCATCAAAACTTTTATCAAACACCTTGTCAGTTTTTCCGCTGCCAAACCTTGATATTCTTCACTCTTTTGGTATGTTCTTACTGTTTTCATCCATTTAATCGATATTTCTATGTTTTCTTTGATGTTTCACTGTTTAATATCTATTATAAACATTCTAAACAGTTTATATTGTGATTTGTTCAATCAAAATTGCTTCAAACTTATTCAAATTTCATCCACATACAACCCTGCCAACACCGTATGTTCTTGCTTTTTTCAATTTGTTCTTCTTTTCTGCTTATTTTTTTTCTTTGTTTAATTCAATTTATGTGTGTATTTAGGTATTTTCTAATGCTTCTAATTATTGCATGTCAAATTTCACGTTCAATTGTTGTTTAATTTTGTCTGAATCATTCATGTACTCAGTTATATGCAAAGTGTTTGATGAAATGTTTCTAGTGCACACATAGTATTTGTGAAAAGTCTATTGTGTCAAATCTGAGTATAAGCTTTGGTGAATTTTGTTTTTCACATATTTGAGTATCTATACTTTCTATTACTCCATTAGTAAGTCTATTAATTCAATTCCATCACTGGTCTTGAAGTTTTGTTCACTCATTCATTGGATTCCTTAGGATTCTATCCAGTTTCCATATTTGTAATACTTCCAAAATAGTTTTGCAAATTTATTCTGAACTCATATTACATCTAAATCTTATGAAATTTTTATTGTGAGAGCCTTAGTATGTTGAACATAGACATTGAAAAAGAAAATTCCTAATTTCAAATAAAAAAAAATCACAAAAGCCAAGACATTATTTTTTGTTTGATCAACAATTTCAGTGCATATTTGCTCCTGGTTTCAATTTTACTGCACCTATTTCCTGTGGTGTTTTGCTTTGAAAATTTTACCACATATTGCTTAGTATGTTAACTTTATCTGGTTAATCTTTCAGCATCAAAATCGCATGACAAAAATTGCAATAATTTTAAAACCAACTCTACCAACTCTGAAACTAAATTGTTATTCTGGTGACTTTATGCTATTGATATTTCTCAACTTGTTTGATTTGTTTCTCAGTGTATACATATCCAATTGACCTCAAATTTGTTTTATTTTATCACTTGTTGAGTAGAGAATATACCATAAAAATTTTACCATAAAAACTCTATGAAAAACTAATACATATTTTGGAACACTAAGTGCCAATGTACTCTAGATTTTTTTTTCTCATCCATTCTAGAGCATTATAGGTTCTTTTATAAGTGCTAGATTTTTTGTGTAGCTTTAATTTTTTCTTGTCAATTGTTTCCTTTCCTTTTCTGACAGTCATATTAATTTTCCCTTGAGTTTAGCTCCCAAATTTGTAGTTTTTCTTGCTTTAATTCTTGGCTTCTTTTGGTACAAAACATTGTTGAATTTTGTGCTAAAAGTTGTTGATGGAAAAATTCTCTTCTAGTAGTGATCTTTTTAATTTCTTCATTGGATGGATGATGAAGGAGATCTGAGGAGCGAAAGCATTAAAGAAACTCAAGAGGAGTTTCTATGAATGAAATGGATTTAAGAATTTGTGAGAGTGAGAGATGAGGCCAACTCACTAGCAAAGAGTCTAGGCTAAGTTTTGAATGAGACTAACCTTGGAAGAACTTAGGAACAAGTACAATGGACAACATTTATTACTAATTCCAAGTTTAAAATACATGTATAAGAGACTCCTATTTATAGGAGAAAGTTTCTCAAAACCTCTCAAATGAGAGTGTGACAAGTGTCACCTCCTTATTGGTGCAAACCATTTCCATTATGAGAGTGACAAGTGGCATGCCTTCATTGGAGTAAAATCCTCTCCATTAAGGAGAGGACAAGTGGACCATCATGCCTTCCTTGCCTACATTTCAATTTGCACCCCTCTTTTACTATTTTACACTTTACTTTCTTTTCTATTTACATCCTATTATACTTTGGTCCAAAATACAAGACCCAATACTTCCTAACTACTTTATACAAATTTTAAAAGGCTAAGAAGAAGAAAAAGACTGTACAAACTCTCCATTAAAGCTTGATCTTCATCTAGGGAAATACTCAAGGGTTTCTAGAGTATCCTTATTGCATCTATAAAATACTCTAGGGAAATGTAAAATACAAATCCTATACAAGTATATTCTAGTATTTATACATTTTTATGACTAGAATTTATAATGGAGCACATAAAGAGAATTTATTCCTCTAGTCATTTATTTGTGGTAACGTCACCTGAAAAAGGAGAAAGATTAGTGATATTAAAAGTAGGACTAACACCATAAGTATCAGGCAGATCCAATAGGTAAGCATTGCCATTAATTCATTTTAAAACTTGAAAAGGAATAACACCTTGTGATACAAAGCACCTCGACCAGCATATTACTAAGGACACAACAAACACTTCACAATTAGAGCAGTCATCTCAGCACACAAGACTAGTTCCTAGCAAATCTCAAGAGAGCCTCAGCAGAAGAAGAACCAGACATAAACCACAATATCAGATGTTCTTCCTTCTAGTTTTTTCACAAGACAAGTTTATCTAAATAAATTGAACTCACTTTAGGGGTCCAAATAGAAGAATAAGGTAGAGTATGGTGCACTTAGTATATTTTGGGCTTGTGCCAAAGCCCACATTTCATGACAATGCACCAAGGATTAGGGTTTTTAACCTAGTTTATAAAAACTAGGCCTAAGGGGGTGCCATTGACCTAGAGTCAAACCCTAGGTTGTCCCTCTCCTCTCCCTTTCACTCTCTGCTCTCATCTTGCTCACCAAGTGATGTGACCCAAAAATACATGAAGATGACCAAGGTTGTTATACTTGAAGGGTCATCTCAACAAGCAAATAAAGACTTCATCAATAGAAGAAATGGACAAGGCCCAAAGCATTTGAATTTCTTCTTATTAGTCTTCTCAAAATGAGGCCCAAGCCCAATTAATATCTTTTTGTAATATCTTTAGAATAGATTCTAAATAAAACATTAGAAGGGAAGTAGTAGGAAAAGACATTTTTCTATAATAAGTGACTTGGAAAGGGGTGGCATTTACAATGTCTTTTCATGTACCTTGCCTCTTCATTTACAATGACTCTTCATGTATCGTACATTTCATAACCGGTCTTCTATTCCTATATAAAGAGGAGCCTTGCTTTTGTAAACATAAGTTGAATATTGAAATTGAAAGTGAAGTTACTCTCTTGAATTTGAGTGGGTTCTTTGTGAGACTTGCTCTCCTTCTCTTTGTCTTATCTTGTGGGTCTTGGGAATCCTCAAGTGGCGGCACTCTCACTCATCTTGGAGCCTTCCACCATCCAAGTGGCG
>Ga0123342_1005313_pt1 | contig 18805 bp, 12 predicted proteins | sample Turbeawhitnodule_FD_89960 | JGI IMG/M metagenome (GOLD analysis project Ga0123342, IMG submission 89960) | Root nodule microbial communities of legume samples collected from Mexico - Turtle bean Mexico white nodule | ecosystem: Host-associated > Plants > Roots > Nodule | place: Mexico: Nepantla...
GACGAAAATAAAGGACCCTACTCAACTACTCCTAGAAAAAAGCAAAGTGGAAATTGACCTATTCTAATCTTGAAACAATAGATCTAATAAAATAATCTAAATAAAATCAACTTTATTCAACAGAACAAACGACATCTCATGAACAACACGCACACCCCTTTTTCCTTTTGTTTCCGTGTCTCCCTGCCCAACCTTCTGCTGTTCACACACACGCACCTTCATCTGTATCTGTATCTGTGTAATTTGTAGTACCATCGTTTTCTTCTGTATTTCACTCTCCTTTCTACAAAAATGGTGCTTCTATGCACGTAATCCTTGTTTCTCTCTCCACTTCTTATCATCTTCTCCAAGACTTCAACTCTACAAACCTATCTATCTTAGACATAGTCACCGAAACGACTGAGATTAGATAGACACAAACACTTATGTATAATTTTTAAAATACAAGGATAATAATAGATATGTGAATTTATCTATTGTGACTTATTCAAAATGTTTTATTTTTTATTTTTATAATCAATAAAATCTTATTGTTCTCTATTGTTGTATCGGGATTCAGAGAATGATTGTTTGATGCACTTGTCGGTTGGTCACTCTAGTCTTCAATCTTTCTCTTTTATTATTTCTCCTTTCCTTCTCGTTTTGCCCTTCTCGTTTCGCCTCTCGGCCGTTCGTAAGCACAAATTCAGATGGTACCTGTGAAAAACACTTTGACGATCAAATCAGTAAAGGATTCGACTTTCAGTTGTCAGAGCACGGTATATAATGACGTACGTGATTCGTAGAATCTGTGTTATTTATATTACCTTAATGGGTCTTTGTTGGTGGGCCAAATTATAAGATTGTTTCGTGTTTAGGGTTGTACTAAGTAACCTTTAATTATGGATTAACTCGGCTGACTTTGTCAACTCATGACTTGTCGTCATAGGTTTATCGGTTGTGCGCTATCTTGCGACTTTCGCTATCATAAGTGAGTGAATAAATGATCTGTAATGTTGATCGAATCGAGATGACCGTCCGACCATATCATACACTTATATAATAAGTTTGAAGTTTTATAAAATATTATATTTATTGTTTTAAAAAATTATCAATTTTAAAGTTGTATTAGAATTATAAAAAATTTAAAAAATAATTTTTGACTTTGTGATATCATATGAGTCTCATACATATATATATATATATATATATATATATATATATTTATTTATTTATTTTAAAGTACGTGTCTGATTTTAGGTACAAATTTTGAGAACACAAATGAGGAAATTCACTCCATGATTAGAAATTAACGGAAGAATTATGAAACCATTTGAAAAAAAAAAAGTCTTGGAATTGTTCAATGTGTTATGTTTGAATTATTGGTATAACGTAGATTTATAGATTCACAAAAGGTTGATGATGTGTTTTGCATTATTATTTGTTTAGGTTTACGTTGGTATGTTTATATTATAAAAACAAATTATATTGTCTTTTCATCATAAATTATTTTGATATATTTTTGAAGATGACTATTACAAATGTCAATTCGTGTTTGTTACATAAATATTTGTAATTGAATGTATTAGTATATACTATTCGTGTTTATCAATATCTTTTTTTCACACCAATAGTTTTATACCATTTTGTATTTTTCAATTTTTACTTCTCTATTGTAAAAAATTTGTTAAAAAAATCTCTTATTTGGATAAAAAAAACTTAGTTAAATAAGTAAGAAGAACTCTTAAGTCAAATTTTCCCTCACCTTCATACATTTTCCTTGCACTTCTGTATTAATTGTGAAAAGACGATTTTAACATTTAAAGAAAATTTAACTAACCCTAAACAAAGTATAATCTGACAATTTTTAAATAACTTCAGTTACACTCTCATACCTTTCTTCCAGTTGTATATCTTATTTTCAATTGTAACACTTCCATTTTTCTATGAGAGATTAGTGTTCTTACTTAACATGTTTTAATTTACTTTATAAGATATATCACACTTATCTAAGAACTTGAATCTCTTGAAAACTTAATTAATATTAGTTCTTGCGAGAAGCAAAGTGATATCTACAAAACAAAAATGTAATATTCTTTTTTATGAGATTTCTTTCCCCTTCTGAAGTGTATAATCTTTCTTCCTTTAACTGATGACTTCCTTTATTTATGTATATAAAAAAACAATATCACATTGAATAATATTAACTTGTAACTTTTAATTTCCAAGTCTTAAACATCATTTTATTTATTTTACAAAATTATTTTACTTTTAGTAATAGAAAAGTCATATTAAAGTGTGAATTTTGTTTCAAAGATTAATACGCAAGCAGAGTTAGAAAATTCAACCTCGGTATTGTGCTCTCAAATAAATTTGTTATTTTTCATAAAAATATTTATAAACGAGTTTAATAGATGAAAAAGTCATAGAATAGTGACTTATAGATGATGTTAAAATACTAAGGCTTAATGTTGACCAAGAACAAAATAAAAATTTAAATAAAGATATATATTAGAAAACAAATGTTAATCATATTAGCTATAAATATTTATAATTTAAGAGAATGAAAAAATACCGATAAGAAATTTAGAAAGTTAAAAATAAGAATATTTTGATTAGATAGGGCAATTTACAATATCCAAAATCTAAATAATTAATATTTTTAACTTAAAACTAAAATATTTACATAAGAATCAATAATTTATATAGTATTGATTCTGTCTAAAATTATTTAGTCTAGGACTACAATTTCTCTATTCATGGCCTTAGTGAGTTTTACATAAAATTAAAATAGGATTGGTTAGTCAGTGTGAAGTTTATCATAAAATTTAATGATTTTTTTTTCTTAAATTCTAAGGGTGAGAAATTGATACACGTATAATATATAAGTAATTAATCTTAATTTTTTAGTGTTGTGATGATTAACTCAGAAGGATACAGTTAATCTTTGACACTCCAACATAGCAAATAGTTATTAACCATTTATTAATAATTGATTGAAAAATAAAACTGTTTCATTTCAAATTAAAAGAAAACTCACCAACTTATCTCTTATTTAATTATTTATAACTTCGGGTATTAAAGCATATAAAGTGTTGAAAAAATAAATTTATTATTCGATCCCAAACTACAGTTAGTGAAAGTAAATTATGTTTAAATACAAAATATAAATATTTGAGTGTTTTTTTTACTGAGAATATACGAATAACTCTCAAATTTTATCTTTATATATAACTTTTATCTTCATTATTTTTTTATACAAACAACAAAAACTAAAAAAAATATTAAATAAAAACTAATTTTAGATACTAAAAATAATTAATTATTATATTTAATTTGTAGACATTAATAACTAATTAAATATTAAATTAAAAATTATTTATTAATAATATAAATTATTTTAGATATCAATAATTATTTTAATTTTTAAAGTATTTAATTTAATCAAACTAATTATTTTCTTCTCTAAAATTAAATTTTCTTTAATGATTTTCTTTAAAATTAAAAATTTGAAAACAAACCTTTGACATTAGTTCACCATAATTTTGTAATTGTTGAGAATCAAGTTATATAATAGTATTAATTTATTGTAATAATATGGTTTATATCGTTTATGGGGTAACAAAATATATTCAGGTCATGTACTTAATGCAGTATTAATTAAACACATTATTTTATGCTCAAAATGCCTCTTTTTTTTCCATCTCTTGTATCACTAAGAATTGCTAAAATTTGTCATTACAAGTTATAAAATTAAGTTACAATGAATAGAGAAAATTTCTTTTAAATTATCACGCACTAATACAATACGACAATATGATTATTCTAAATTTATATTGTATATTTATGAAGTATGTCTAGATATGTATCAAAAATCATAAAACATATATAATGTCACTACAAATTTAAAGAACATATTTTTATATTATAATTAAATATATATATATATATATATATATAATCGTAATTGTAATCAATTTGTGGACAAATTAGAAAAATTTCAATTTTTAATCATAAAGGGATATAGCTTTAATTATCATTGCTTATATTGTCTCATGCATTGAATTGGAATGAAAAATTTCAAAAATTTGAATACTTCAATTAAAACAAATATCCTATAGAATATTTATATCATATATGTGATCAGTGATTCATATTTATGTATTGTTTCTTGCTGATAAAAAAAAATATGTATCGTGATTTCATAGCTTTCAAGTCCTTTTAGAGGGTCTTTGATGAAGAATTTTATAACTTCAAATAAAGCGACATGCCTAAATGAAGTGATTGGGTATGGTTATAATATTTTTGTGTTATCATACTTTAAGAAATCCATGTTATTGTTTGAACTAGAATAATTCTTATAAGTAACAATATGTTTCTAAACCCTAAATCTAGCGTTATGTTTCTTTTTTCTTAGTTGTGGCACTTGTTGTTTTTTTATAGTTATAATAGATATTTATATTTGACTTATGTTACATCTATTCTAGTTCCTTGAACTCATGATTTTGGATCATGTGGATCTATACACATAGTGAGATTAGTTTTTTGTTAGACTACTATTTCTAACTTTTTTTGTACAAGAGTTGAAGTATCTTTCAAATACTTTTTTTTTTATAATTGATAAAAAAATAAATAAAATATTTTAGAGCATTTAAAAGATGTTTAGGGTTTATATAGAAATTGTAAAAACGTAGTTTATATAGAAATTGTGGATATTTTCATATTATTTTAACAAGTTGTTGTGAGTTGTTTTATTTTTATGTGAAAGAAGGTGAAAATGATTAGAAATGAAGAATGCTACAAAAATGAACAAGATAAAATTATATACTATTTGTTTTGATTGAGTTTTTGGTTTTTAATTTTAAAAAGATTAATTTAAACCAGAAAGTAATAAATATATAAATAACTTTATTCTCTAAAGTGAGAAGAAACACTTTAAAGGATCCAAATTCTTTTTGGCGAGACATTCATGCAATGATGTTCTTTCATTGGAATGATTGTGACGCAAGGAGTGTTGCTCTCCTATTTTTGAGGAACCCCTTTTTCTTTCTCTCTCACAAATCCAAACCAAAATTTCCTTTACTTAATAAATTTTTATTTTTATCATAGCCAACTATATTCACGCAGAAAAAATCCAATTGATATTTTCTGGTTTTACTCAACTCTCGCTGCAACAACAACATTTGATCAATGTTAACATTTTCAAGGTTGGATTCTCTGGTTTTGATGCTTTGCACAATGTCCATACTACCACTTTGGTAATTACTTTGATATTCATGGTGAGATGAAGCTTGATTACATTCAAAATGTGTTGACTATAGTTTTTGCAAATTGTTTAAGGATGATGTATATTATTGGATGTTTGTTTTAGTTTCAGACACATGTTTAAATTTGAAGTTGTTAGTGTATTCTTATGACAGAATAATCCCATAACGTATCAGTATCTAATATCGATCAAACGACATAATTAATCCTTTGTGTTTCCCATTTATTATTAATCATTTGTGTATTAGAGATAACTAGGAAAAAATTCACATATATGTTCTAATACATTAATCATTACAAATGTAAAATGATAGAATATTTGGTTGTTTAATTTTGTTTAGGTTTTTTAAAGACACTCACTCCTTTAACTTTTTTTCCCTTTTGCTACTCTCTCCTTTTGAATACAATGCATGACTTTTGTTAGTGAATGAAATAGAAAGTATAATGGTAGAATAGTTATGCATTGTATAATTTAATCCTTAGAACCAATACCAAGATTTTGTATATTACTTAATGGAGGTAACTTTGATATAATTTTAGGTTTTGAATATCATTGGTGATATGATACGATGAACATTATTATGAAGTATCATTGCATTAATGTATGAAGTTGTGTCCCCAAAAAATTCATCTAGTGATGAATCCATCATCAAATAACCACAATATAGAACCCAGAGTCCTGGGTAATTCTAATTCAAATATCAATGGAGTTAACTCACCCCAGAGGAAGGTCTTGTTAGAAACAAAGTTGCAACGTGCTCTACACAGTCCACTTATGGCAGGTATGATTAAATTTAACTCAACCTTTTCCTTTTCCAACATGTTTTGATGCTTATAAACATGATGAGATATAAATGAGATGAAATTTATATGATTACTTTGATTAATAATAAGTCAAGTTTGATAGATACAAATTCATATTCAAGCACATTCATGCACCAGAAAATAAAAGGAATGAAAGAGAAATTGATACATATATGAAAGACAATTTTTTTTATCGACAAAGAACGAATAAATATAATGAAGATATTTAAGGGATACCTCAATTCTTATACAAAGTCAACCTAAAACACCTTTCCTCTAAGCTCCTTACACAAACAGAAATGAAACCGAGAAACAATGCTGACAACACTAAAAAAACTCTTATAAAATCCCACCACGCATAAAAAAAAAACCACCTTGTATTTTCTGACAGATCTCATATATATCAGAGGTTCAAAACACCAATCAGAATACGAAAAACTTACCCTGTGGGCTTTGGAATTCAGCCATGACCAAACCTTCAATTGCACTATTGTGAAATTTTCAATGTGGTCTATCCTGCCCCTTTTAAAAATCTTCTCATTCCTATGTTTCCAATATGCATCCTGAAAATTAAAATATATCTTATATTTTGTAATTCACAAGACCATGCAGTGTTTTATCTTTATGACACCTCTTTCACATTTTATGCAGAGCCATCAACAACATTAATAACCCAAGTAGGTCATAAATTTCCTGAGGTGTTTCGACTAAAACAAGGAAGCTATGCAGATCTTCCTTCAACCAAAATTTCAGAATTAATGAAATCAACTAGCTTGGATGTAAGCTTTCATTTTTTTTCATCCCCTTTAGATTTGCACAATTCACATCTTTTTCTACACCACTGATCTCTTTTAGCATTTATTGTTGCAGAACGCTCCTACTCAATCACTCCTGAGTGTAGTGAATGGTATTTTAGAAGAAAGTGTTGAAAGAAGAAATGGCGAAATACCCCATGTATATATACATTAAAAGGATTTGGAGTTACATAAATAACTAATGCATTCATGAAAAAAAACAAGTTTATGTTGTTTGGATAAATTTATTCATATAAACACTTTTTTTAAGAAGAAAAAATGAATTGAACTTTTTTTATTAACTATGGTAAACTTATTATCTACCTTAGTCTTCAAAGAAATTATATATAAAAAGAACTTTTTACATAATTTAATTTTAACTTAAAAGCTCAATTCAATTGACTTTTTTCTTCATCAAATATTAATGGAGAAGTTTATCCAAATAACAAGATATCAGTGCATGCAAATGTACAATAAGATTCAAAGTTCATTATCTAACAATGATGTTTATATCTCAGCGTGTGGCTTGCTTATTGAGAAAGGTTGTCCAAGAGATTGAGCGACGTATATCAACTCAAGCAGAACACTTGAAAAATGTATGTTAAAGTTATGTATTTTCAAAGAGTGTTGATATGTTGACAACTCTGTTTTACAAATAGAAAGAGAAATAATTTTTTGTTGAAAGATTTGACAACTACAATTTGAAATACAACATTTTACAACTATGATTTAGTCAATGTAATATCAAAATTGCTTCCTTTCAGCAAAAAGTTATTTCTCTTTCTAGTTGTAAACTGATGCAAAATTCTAAACATATTAGCACTATCTTCAAAAGCTAGTTAACATATGTTTTTCTCAATTGTTTTTTCACCCTGCTACATTCCTTTTTACCTTCAGCAAAACAATATTTTCAAGGCTCGTGAAGAAAAATATCACTCACGAATTAGAGTTCTTGAGGCTCTTGCATCTGGAACTGAGGAAGAGAATGAGGTATCCTAAATAACTTTGGATATCATTTCACAAGTGTGTTTATACAAAGTACATATAGGTACAAAATACAAACTTTTCTATTTATCATAGGAACCTTTTTGTGACAGCTTGTTAATATAAACCAGCTTCAACATTTAAAGGTAATGTTTCTTACTCACAAGTAACATATTTTTTATCAGCAATAAAGAATAAATAAATAAGAACCAATTTAGGAGTGATTCAACCCTTATACAGAGCACAAGAAACAGACAAGTCACGTCCAACAAACCCAAACCCAAAAATAAACTAACACATAACATCTAAATCGAGAACACTAGAAGGAGCTGCCAAACCAGAAAAACCAAAACAAACTCGTGTATTTTGTAGCTAAAGAAACAATAAATTGAATCATTTTTTTCTGATTTATATTATTTGGCCTCTTCATGTAGATCGAGAGGGTGAAAAAAGATGAGAAGAAGGTAGATGGATTAAAACAAACTAGGATGACTAAAATGGAAGAAGAAAAGGAAAATGATATGAAGCTAGTTGAGAACACTAAAAGGGAAGAAAAGAGGGAATGCGACAAAGAGGTTATTAGATATATCAAAGAGTTAAAGGATAAAACTGTGGAAATTTCAACTTTGAAGCAAAAGCTAGAAACAATGAAAAAAACATATGAAGTACAATGTTCACAGATGGAACAAAAAGCTAAGGAGGAAAATACAATAGATGACAAAGAGGTTATTAGATATATTAACGAGTTAGAGGATAAAACTAAGGAAATTTTAGCATTAAAGCAAAAACTAGAAACTATGAAAAAAACATGTGAAGAGCAATGCTTAAAATTAGAAGCAAAAACTAAAGAAGAAAAGATGACAGATGACAAAGATGAAATTAAAGTGCTAGAGAATAAAAGTAATGAAATTTCAACGTTGAAGCAAAAAATAGAAAAGCTAGAAACAGAGATAAAATCTTATGAAGTACAATGTTCAGAATTGAAAGCAAAAGTTGAGGAGAAAAATATGGTAGATGGAAAAGATGTTAGTAGATATATTAAAGAATTGGAGGACAAAAATATGGATATTTCAACATTAAACAAAAATCTAGAGAACATGAAAAAATCATATGAAGTAGAATACTCACAGTTGAAAGCAAAAGTTGAGGAGGAAAAAGGAGCAGATGGTGAAGAGGTTAGTAGATATATTAAAGAGATAGAGGACAAAAACATGAAAATTTCAACACTTGGTCAAAGACTAGAAACAATGACAAAAACATATGAAGTACAATGCTCAGAACTGAAAGCAAAAGCTGAGGAGGAAAAGGTAGCAGATGGAAAAGAGGCTATTAGATATATTAAAGAGTTGGAAGACAAAAATAAGGAAATTTCAGCACTTAAGCAAGAACTGGAAACAATGAAAAAAACTTATGAAGTTCAATGCTCCCAGTTGAAAGCAAAAATTGAAGAGGAAAAAATTGCAGATGGGAATGAGAGTATTAGACATATTAAAGAGCTAGAGGAAAAAAATATGGAAATTTCAGCATTTAAACAAGAACTAGAAACAATGAAAAAAGCACATGAAGTTCAATGCTCACAATTGAAAGCAAACGTTGAAGAGGAAAAAGTGATGGGTGGGAAAGAAATTATTAAATATACCAAAGAGCTAGAGGACAAAAATATGGAAATTTCAGCATTTAAGCAAGAACTAGAAACAATGAAAGAAACATATGAAGTACAATGCTCACAATTGAAAGCAAAAGCCGATGAGGAAAAAATGGTGAATGAGAAAGAAATTATGAAATATACAAAAGAGCTAGAAGACAAAATTATGGAAATTTCATCATTTAAGCAAGAACTAGAAACAACGAAAAAAACACATGAAGTACAATGCTCACAATGGGAAGCAAAAGTGGAGGATGGTAAAGAAGAACTGAAACAAAAATCACAAGAATATGAAAATTTGTTGGAAAAACTAAGAAATAAGGTTAAAGAGAATGAAACCCTTTACGAGTCAAAATATCAGAAGTGGTTCCAGAAAGAGAAGCAGATACGAAAAGATGTGAATTTTCAGTTCAGTTTCATACAGGTAAACAAACTTACATACAACTAAATGTCATTCTTGTTATAATAATGTCAAATATTACAATATTCTATCGAACTTGCAATTCAGAAATTGAAATTATCATGGGAATCTATTAAGCAAGATGCTTTGAAAGACCAAATGATCTATTCTGAGGAATGTAAAAAACTTGGTATGTTCTATTACTTGTCTTTCACATTTTCTTTTTTTCTTTGTCTAAAAGGGTAAACATTAATAACTGTATTGTAACTTATCTAGGTGTAAATCTTAAATCACTAGTAGAAGCAGCTGAGAATTATCAAATAGTTCTTGCAGAAAATCGAAAACTATTCAATGAAGTTCAAGAATTAAAAGGTAGCAGCAATATTTATGTTTTTCCAACAGCTACTTGATGTAGGTATACTGTGAATAATTTACATGAGACTTTTCTCTAATACAGGAAATATAAGAGTGTATTGTCGACTTAGACCATTTCTTCCTGGTCAAAAGGAAAAACAATCTATTGTGGAACATGTTGGTGAAAATGATTTGGTTGTGGCAAATCCTGCCAAACAAGGAAAGGAGGCCCTTAGAACATTTAAGTTCAATAAGGTCTTTGGTCCAACATCAACTCAAGGTTTATTTCTTTATAATCTCCATTTTATCATAAGGTTTAGAATGCATGAACTTTTACTTCATCGTAATATCTATGCATGTTGACTCCATTTCTTTAATTGTTGCTCCCTTGAATGATGCAGCTGGGGTGTATGCTGACATACAAGCCTTTATTCGATCAGTATTGGATGGGTTTAATGTATGTATATTTGCTTATGGTCAAACTGGTTCAGGCAAAACTTACACAATGGTATGCAACTTCTATCTATTTTTGTTATCCTATTCATCATGCTAGTTAAGTATAACTCCTTGTTATTTATTAAGAAGTAGACTTTAAGTTTAACTCAATCTTATGAAATCAGCTTATAAGATAAGGTTTGTACTCACTTATATACTATAAAAAAATTCTTATCACTGATCGATGTGTGATCTTCAACATTATTCTATATGTTGTCATTGTTTTCAGAGTGGTCCAAATAATGCATCAATTGAGGATCTTGGTGTTAACTATCGAGCACTGAATGATCTCTTCAGCATATCTACAAATAGAAAAAGCTCCATAGTGTATGAGATTGGGGTTCAAGTCATTGAGATATACAATGAACAAGTTCGAGACTTATTAACAGTTGATGCTTCAAAGAAATATCCTTTTTTCAATTACTATATATGGAAACATCATTCTTTGCGTGGACTTCTTTTTTCTTTCTCTTACTTTAGGAAAAATAAAACATAGCATGTCATGGTTTTGAATGACGATTTCCTTGATTTACACACACTTGGGATATTGAATCACGCTCAACCAAATGGATTAGCAGTACCAGATGCTACCATGCAACCTGTGAAGACAACTGAAGATGTGATAAAGCTAATGGACATTGGTTTAAAAAATAGAGCAAAGGGTTCGACAGCTATGAATGAAAGAAGTAGTCGTTCTCACAGGTTTGTCTCTTCACTATTTTTATTATCAGCAAGAAAAGATATAATAAATGTAGCTCACTTTAAAGATGGTACAACCATCTTACAAAGTAAAAGAGATATACACTTTAAGAAAACCTCAATATCTTTCCTGCCACAACTAGCTAAAAAACGAATTAAAAGTCAAAAACCAACCCCGCCACCCTATCAACAACTATTGATTGACTACATACATACTATATTTACAATTTAGCAATGTAAGTTTTGTAATATAATGACTTTCAATAAATGTGTGTGGTGCACAGTGTGGTCTCAATTCATGTTCGTGGGACGGATAAAAAGTCTGGTTCCTCTCTTCATGGTAATCTTCATTTGGTAGATTTAGCAGGAAGTGAAAGAATAGATCGCTCTGAAGTAACAGGGGATAGACTCAAGGAAGCACAACATATTAACAAATCACTATCTGCTCTTGGAGATGTCATTTTTGCACTTTCTCAAAAGAGTTCTCATGTGCCATATAGAAATAGCAAGCTCACTCAACTTCTACAAACATCTCTTGGTAAAATCATAGTTCATCATTTCTTGTTTCCAACATGTTTTGTCTCACTAGCATCCACAAAATGTGAAAATTTACATTTTTCTAATCAGATATAACATTACATTGTTCTTTACACAGGTGGTCAAGCAAAAACACTGATGTTAGTCCAAATTAATTCTGATGTAAAGTCTTTTTCTGAATCTTTGAGTACTTTAAAGTTTGCTGAGAGGGTTTCTGGAGTTGAGTTAGGAGCTGCTAAAAGTACTAAAGAAGGAAGAGATGTTAGAGAATTAATGGAACAGGTGTTTAAAACTTACTTCACTTTCAATCATTTTCTGAATACATCAAATGCATTTAAGAACTTATGGCATCTATTTTTTCATAGTCTCTACATAAATTGTATATATCTAATGATTTAAATTTGTTTGCAACTAGTTTAAATTTTATACTTGACTTTTTTTTCAGGTGGCTTCTTTGAAGGACACAATTTTGGTTAAAGATACTGAGATTGAGAAGTTACAATTACTTACAGATCTAAAAAATGTATATCCTGGTGTTAATTCTGAGAACAGTGAAACTGCCTAATGAGTTTTGAACTTTTCTCAATCAAAGAGATTCATTTAGAAAAAGAAACCAAAACCATAAAAAGGAAACGATAAGAGAACTTTGAAGGTGAGTTTATGATTATTGATTTTGCACATGTAGATTCTAATATGAGTTCAACACATGTTAATAATACTTTTAACATATTTTTTAAATATCCTAATTTTGAATCTTGCCCTGAGAAAAAAATGTAATTTAAAAGTAGAGATTTTTATTAGTGCAATTTTATCTCTTAATTACCAAAATGAGTAATTTTTTTAAAAATTACCAAAATAAATAAGTCGTGACAAGAGATTTTAATTAAAATTTAATTATGTTGAAGTCGTGTTAGTTCAAATACACTAAATTCGTGTTAATGACCCGACTTCTTCACAATTAAGTCGTGTTACATTGGCACGACTTGTCCATTTGAAATTTTTTAAAAAAATTTACTCATTTTAATAATTAAGAGGTGAAATTTTACCATTTGATAAAAAATCCTTAAAATACTACAAGTTTGATTTTTTTTTTAAAAAAAAAATGCGAGAAAAAAAAATTAACTTTAAAACGTTGAGAATTAAAATCACAATTTAAAACTTCTTCTTAGGACTAAAAAATTAATACTAACCTTGATTTTTTACAATAGGTTTTATTGTGTCTTATTAGGAACTATAGATTAATATATATGCAATGATTTTCTGTTTTCATTACAGTTAAAATCAAATTATGTTCTCATTTTATAATTCTCTAACGAAATGTCTTTTCATTCAATACCTTTACTTAAAATTTCACAGTTTCGTTTCTTAGCTGATAATTGTTTTCTATAAAAAAAATATTGTGATGGTTAAACTTCATAGAATTAATAATATACTTTTGTTTTATGAAGCTTATACTTGTTACATATGCTAATAATTCTACCCTTCCCAATATTAACAATGGTTATAGTATAAGATTCCATGTTTAGAATTTTTTTTATAAACTCTTACGAAATAGAAAAAAAAAGTTTTTCTTTGTTAAAATGAGTTTATATCTAAACTAATTTTTATAAAGACCCTCATCTCATTTTCTATATTTTTATTTTTAATTGTGCGTAAATTAATTTTAATTTATAAAAAACTCAATTTTCCTGTTTTAAAGATATTTATGGGAAAAAAATGTTTGATAATATCTATTGGGCTATTTGAAAAATCTAGAGTGTGTTTGATGTTAGAACATTTTTTAAGTACTATAATCTAACTGACTTTTTTTAAATAGTGGCAGTATGTCTTAAATATTTTTATTTTTTTTATTATTGATAAAAAAATTATTATTATAAATGTTTATTGCATTAATTATTTGCTTGTTAGAAACTTAATAAAACTTCCCCAATTTTTTTGTTTTTAAATTTCAGGCATTCAAAGCAACTTCAGACCTGAACACACCGTATCTTCATAACTGTATCAGTAAAGTAGGAGGCATTGTACATTTGTTTTAACCCTTATTCATAGTCTTGTAACAATTTTATGTGTATATGATGATGAATTTTGACTTAGTTATGAAAAAAAATTGATTGTTCTAACTCTTAAATTATTGTCATGTAACAAATTTATATATATATATATAATGATTTTTTTACTTGTATAGCCATTTGGGATTTGAGTTTTTAACCTCAAAAGTGGTTATTCAAACTCTTCACCACTGTACCTTCTCATCCACTTCTATATATATATTTCAATAATATCCTTTTGATTATGATGAAAAGTATAATAGTGTCTTTTTTTTCATTATAGTGATGGTTAATTTTGTTGACTAATAATAAACGTCGATGGTTGAGATAAATTTTGTTGTGTTTTTACTAGTGGTGATTGTGTTTTTTTCATTTTTTTTTTTGAAAACCACAAAATCCATAAAAAAAAGCAAGGGATAAAATTCAAAAAAGAAAATTGAAGAGAAATGTCGAATATAACAATTTTTCTCACCAACTCTCTCATACATGTTCAAATGATGGAATAATACTCTCTGAGATGTTGCGACTGGAGAAGAATGATAGTGTTGCAGTTGGAAGGAAAATATGTGATATAAAAGTACAAGTGAGGTTATTTAAAAATGTAAAATTATACTTCAATTTAAATTATTTAAATTTTTAAAAAGATTAAAATCGACTTTTTAGAATTAATATAAAGGTGTAATAGAAGATTTTGAAGGAAAATTTGTCTAAAACACTTTTGAGAGAAATAAAATTATCCATCATTTTACTTATTACATGTTTACATATAATTTTTCCGCCTATTAGTGCAACATTTGTTTATTTATTTTCCTTTCTTCCTTGATTTTTAACTTAAAGTATTTTTAAACAAACTTTTCCATCGACTCGAATTTCTTATTAAAATGATTTATTTTTTTCATAAACTAAAATTAACTTGATTAAAAAAAATATATGAAATATTTTTTACAACTTAATTTATGCTTAGGTTAATAACCTATGAAGATACTAATTTTATTTTTTAAAACTATTAAAAAAACTTATCAAAACATATAGTATTCTCATAAAAACTATTAAGGACATTTTATGTGACATAAAAGTTCAACAGGTGGCATAGTTTGTATAACAATTTTAAATGTTACATACCATATTTAACACACAAATCACCACGTAGAGTAATACGTACAGTATTGTAGAAGTGTGCTTCAAAATACGTAGATATTGCACAACTATAATTGATTACTTTTAAAAGTTATTTCAGATAAGAATCATGCAACAACATAATTTCGTTTGTATATATATGTTTATGATTTTTTTTCTGTAATCAATGATTATAATATATAAATCAAATAGCAGATTAAATGCTATAACACAAGGCTGTGAAGTGTTTATGGAAGGCCATTAGCTATTAATAAAGTGTGCATAATTATATTTTTTTTTTCACATAATATATCCAATTAAAAAATTCTCTTATACTTTCTTTTCTAAACTAGATCGGTTTATTATATAAGTCCAGAATTCGATTATTGAGAAACTAAATTCTCAATTATAATATATAAAAATAAGTTAGAATTTTATTTTCGATTTATATTTCTTATTTTTTTTGGTAATTTTTTAAAAGAGGAGAAGAAAGAAAATTTAAGATTAAAAATTAATTTATAATTTGAAAGTTAATGTTAATTTCATTTAGTGTGAATAAAATATTTGAAATATTTTTAATTTTAAATTTCATGTTGGAAGAAATTTTAAAATTACAATATTGAAATGAAAATTTCAACTTCATTATTAATTAATTGGGATTTTATTACATGACAATTTTACCATGATAACAAATTCTTATTAATAAAAATCTTAAAAAACTCTTTTCAAATATTTTTCAACATAAAAAAAATTAACTATATTTGCAAAAATTATTAAATTAGTTACAATTTATATGTCACATTTGTTTACATAACCTAAAATCATATTTATTTTATTTTTCAAATGTCCAAAATTAAAATTATTTTTTCTATTAAATATTAATAGTTCTTACTTTTAAATTTTTTCCAACTTTTTAAAATATTTTAAAAAAACAGGAAAATTAGTTTCTCCGCCGAATTTTGACTTATTTTCTGACAATAGGAAATTACTATTAATAGTTGAAATTTTGACTTTTCGAGAATCTAATCCTAAATTTGCACACAGTAAACACATAGTTTGAAAAGAAAGTGTGCGGGTCCATTGAGATTTTTTTTTTTTAATTTGGTTTATTCTAGTAAATAATGGCATAAATTAATATTTGAATCTCCTTTTTTTATTCATCAATACTATGATATCCTTTATGAATATACGTGTAGTTAGTCAAATATATAATTTAAGAATTTTTTTTATGCACTTAAAAACTTGTGTTTTCTTTATTTGTGAAAAGAATAAAAGATAACAATTGATGGAGAAAGTCACTTTGAAAACTCTAAAGAGAAAAATGCAAAGAAAAATACTCTAACGGCTATACTATTGTTATAAAATATTCTAGTAATCGTTCTTGGCTTTTGTCCAGGTTCAATTTTCTAGTTAATCTATAATTATAACTTATTAGTACTATAATTGTTTTTATTAAAGTTTGTAATTAGACTTTAGTTTTCACGTTAATCCAAGAATACTTAGTCAAATTTTCTATGTAGTTTATATTTTTTTTATTCTAACTATTCTTCTTAGAATGTTGGAGAGTGTGAGGATGTAATATTTTTTTTCTTTATTTTGAAGTGGTGGTGATAGGTAGTGACGAGTGATGAATGTCGGTGGTTAAAGTAAGTTGTGTAATGTTTTTAATTAATGGTGACTGTGTTTTTGTTCGTTTATTTTTTTCATTTTTTTGAAAACCACAAAATCTAGGGAAAAAAGCTAACAAGATACAAAAATCAAAATTTCCGCACTAGAAAATGTTAAATATAACGAATTTTCTTGTCAACTCTCTGACACACTCAAATGATGAAATTGCTCTCTCAAAAGTTCTGATTAGAGAAGAATTGAATTATTGCGACGGAAAGAAAAATATAGAGGTGCAAAGCTAAAATTATAATTATCTAAAAAAGTGAAATTATGTTTCGTTTAAGGTTATTTAAAACTTTTTAAGAAGGTTAAAATCAATTTTTTTTCACGATTAATATGGAGATGAAGAAGAAAGATGAAGATGAGAAAGAATTTACCAAATGATAATAAAAATCTCTAAATGAATTATTCACTTTTAACAATAAACCAAACTACTAAATCCAAATGTCAAAAGGTATGTAGAAACTTGATTCTCACCATTCGAGATGTCGACCATTCACTTATTGATATTAGTCGATACAATATTTTTTTCATACCCTGACTATATTGCTTCACATGAAAGTAAAAGGAAATGATAAAGTATAAAATTAGATTAAAGTAAGATAATTATTAAATTGTTTAACATAAGAAAAATAAAAATCTACTTTGTTTTATTTGGTTATGTAAAAAATAGAAGAAACAAATATACAAGATTTCATGTGTTCCAAACACTCCCAAGATATCTATCAAATATTGATTTAAATTTTTTTAAAAGTGTACATTATGATTATTTAAAGATTATTAGGTTTAAGCTATGTTTTAATTTTCCGTTTAGATGTCTTGAATAAAGGTTTATTTATCTTAATAAACTCAATTTGGTAATTGCTATATTCTGTACTTTTGCATATTTATGTTTGGTTTCTAATCAAGTTTTCAATGAAAGCTCTAAAAACTTATGTTTCAAAATGAAGGGCAATGAATATATAATTTGCAAATTATCATAAACGTTTTATATTTATTTTTTTTAAATTCAACATTATAAAAGGGAAATAAGTAATCATAGTTATTTAAGAGAAGGACATAACTATGAGAAGACGCCAAAAAAAAAATAAAGAAGAAAAATAATTGAATACAAAGAATATAATTAATGCTTATTATTAGTTTCTCAATCATTTCCTCTATAGTATTTTTCTCTTTTAAGCAAGGAAGATAAACACATATTTATTACTAATAAAACAAACAACTTATTTATAAATTTATTTATTGACCTAGAATTCAACGCTGCAAAAATAGTAATATGTTCTTTAGACATATTTTATTTTTTTTCCTATCAATTTATCTGGGTAACTTTATTTTAAATAAGTGATCTATTATATTTTATATTTTCACCTAACAAAGTGGCGGAGATGTTCATAACTTTAAAATAATAATCAAAATTATTATATTTTATAATAATTTTTATCTTATAAATATGAAATCATGTTGTTTTAAAACAGTTTCATTGAATAAAATTGTTTTCTTTATCTCAACTACTTATCAATATACATAATAAAGTATTAAAAAAATTATTCATCTATACCTATATATAAAGGGGATTCCCCTCTTAACTGCTCTTAATTTTTTTTCTTATTTTATCCTTATATTAATATTTAATTTTATTATTGTATTATGGTCTTTGTGTCATTTCTTATTCTCCTCTTAACTGCTTTTAATTTTTTTTCCTATTTTATCCTTATATTAATATTTAATTTTATTATTGTATTATGGTCATTGTGTCATTTCTTATTCTCCTCTTAACTGCTTTTAATTTTTTTTTCTATTTTATCCTTATATTAATATTTAATTTTATTATTGTATTATGGTCATTGTGTCATTTCTTATTCTCCTCTTAACGGCTCTTAATTTGTTTTTCCATTAAAAAATTAAATATATTTGTAATATTTTGTGGACCACTTTAGCAGGAGAGTGGAGATGATTTGGTACGTTACTTTTCTGATTTAAACTGATATTCTCCACTACACATAACTCACGTATCCTA
>Ga0123342_1005314_pt1 | contig 18799 bp, 14 predicted proteins | sample Turbeawhitnodule_FD_89960 | JGI IMG/M metagenome (GOLD analysis project Ga0123342, IMG submission 89960) | Root nodule microbial communities of legume samples collected from Mexico - Turtle bean Mexico white nodule | ecosystem: Host-associated > Plants > Roots > Nodule | place: Mexico: Nepantla...
AAAAAACATACAAATTCAAATTATAAATTATAATAATATAAATTTTGAAAAATACAAATTATAATACATAAAAAAACATACAAATTCGAAATATAATAAATACTAAATAATATAAAATTTAAAATACACAATAAATTATAATACATAAAACAAAATCCAAAAAATGCAAAAAAAAAAATTAAAAAATTAAAAAACCAACCTTGTGGGTACGTTGTTGGTGAAGAGTGGAAGGGGAGAAAGAGGAACAGCGGCAGCGGCGGCGGAAGTAGTGATGGAGCGGCAAGCCAATGGAACAGTACCTTCGATCAAATGCAGCAATATGGAAAGCGAAAGCCATTAATGAAGTTCAATGCAGTTGAGGCGCAATGGAAACGAAATATAACGTACCTTCGAAAATGCAGAAGTTCGCAAACGAGAGAAAAACGAAGAAGAGAGATGAGCACAAACGAGAATGAACTACGAAACTGTTGAGCGCATAAAATTTTTAGGGTAAAAAGAATTTACAAATGCGGCTAAACGTAAAAACCGCATTTGTAAATCAAGCTTTTTGATTTATAAATGCGGCTATTTGAATAACCGCATTTGTAAATCAAATTAATTTCAAAAATGCCACCGCGTTTTTTACGAATGCGTTTAAGGGCTAAGCCGCATTAAATAAGGAGCGCTCTTTTCTTATTTTTGTACTAGTGAATTACTTTTGTATTGCTTTTGTTGAGCTGAAACCGAACAGCTTCTTCCTGCACCTCCATCACTTCTTCTCCCACCCCCATACTAAAAACACATTTACTAGTATACCCTTCAGTAAAAATATTAAAAAATTAAAATAATATTTTAACCCACTTTAACATTTAACCTAACTTCAATTTCACCGTGCCTCTTCTCTTTCCCTTCTAGCGCCGCACCACCCTCTCTCACCTCCTTCTAAGGTTTTTCCTTCTCTTCATCTCTCAAATTTCTCATCTTTTCTAAACCTCACCTTCTCCATCACTCACACATTCACAAGTGCCCTCTTCATTGACAGGTTAGTAAGTTTAATTTTATTGATTTTGAATTATTGCTTAAGTATTTGAAACCTGCGTTTGTGTTGCTGGTCTGATGTAATCCAGTACTCACTATTCACATTTGTGCTAGTCTTATGTAATCCGGTACTCATTCTTCGCATTTGTGATGTTCTTTTGTAATAGGCACCGAATTATGTAATCCGATACAATTCAGAATTTAAAGTAATCCCGGATTACGTAATTCGGTTTAGGTATTTAAGTAATTTTGGATTACTTAATTCAGTTTAGGTATTTAAGTAATTCCGGATTACCTAATCTGGTCTAGGTTTACAACATGTTCTGAATTACATAATCCAGTATGGACATTGTCTACTTAATGTTTTGGATTATGTAATCCGGTAGTACCGGATTATATAGCAAAATGAGTACCGGATTACGTAATCTGTAAGGTATATTTAAGGTTCTAAAATCACTTTCGGATTGTGTAATCCATAGTTCATTTGGTACCGGATTACACAATCCGAAAGTGTGACTTTGGTAGGTTCTGGATTTGGTATACATACGAGTTATCTGATCCAGAACGTTTTAGTTAGGCACCGGATTGTGTGTGATTCGTTGATCCACCGGATTGTGTGATTCATTGATCCACTGGATTAACTAATTCAGAAACAATTATTTAAGGCAAAAGAGCTTACTGGAGAATGACAATGACAAGCTCACCAACGGTGACAATGCCTACACCACCACGATCATTACCACCTTCTCAAGCACCACCTCCACTACCACCTCCAACACCACTTCAAGGACCACCACCACTTGAGCGTTGCACCCCACCACCACACACGAAGTAATTTTTTTTTCACTCGCAGACAAACAACATTTTCATTTTTATCTTTTTACTGAAGGACAATTTTGGTATTTTAAAATTTTATGGAGGTGCCAGAAGAAATCATGGAGGTGCAGGAAGAAGCTGTCCTGAAACCGTAAGTGTGGTTTGCTTCTAATTTTTAAAAGTAAATCCTAGGTCACCTAAGGAAACCAACATGGTGTGAGAAAGAACAGTGCCAAAATTCACTGTTTTGAGTAAAAATGCTGGGGATCCGCTAGAAATTGGAGTGAGTACATGGAAACAGTAAGTGGTAAAGTGTGATTCTGGTTTGAGGAATTTTTAGTGTGGGGCCCATGATTTGTTGAAATCCTTTGATGAATGGAAAATTGTGGCACGTGAATAGATGGGTCAAGTCATGTGTATTGTTGTGATTTTTGGTGCATTGAAATCTTGTTAAAGTGAAGCATTTTTGGGCTAAAAATCGTGCTGCACTATTAATTGGGCTGCAAAATTATAATTGAAGAATTTTGATGCAGTAATTTTGGAGGTGCGAAAAGTAGAATAGCAGTTTTTTACATTTGGGTCAAACAGATTGGGCCAGAAAAAAATTGGTTCTTGTGCACCATTAAAAAAATAATTGATATTCTTTAATTTTTCTTTTTGTAATTCTAGTGTCATTCTTTAGGTGCTTCCTTTGAGTGTCTAATTTCTTGATAGCCCTTAATTTCTTGTTTGTCATAATTTTTGGATAATTTTTGTGTCTTGTCACAATTCCAAATCTCGAGTTTAGCTTTCTTAATTTTGAGCTTTTCTTGATTTTGAGTATTATTGACCTCTTGAGATGGAAATTATTTCTTAGTATGATCTTTGGAAAAGGTTGACTAACATTGCTAGGTAGCATATTGAAGAAGAAGAGCTAAGGATGATCACTGTTGAGAAAATCAAGTAAAAGTTCAAAAGCAAGAGTTAAACATGGAGAATTTTTTTAATTTTGCCTTTTATATTAATTCTCTTGTAACTCTTTGATACTAATAGTGAAATTAATAATGTATATCCACGGTGAGTGTGTCTCAAAGGTCCATAGGTGTCAATGAGTCTCACCAAAGGACCGTCTAGTTTTTAATTTCATCTTTAATAACCTTGTACCCCTGCACAACACGGGTATTCTATAAAAAAATGGCAATACTTAAATGACTATATAATTATACAAAATGAAATAAAAATAAATAAAATAAATAAATATTACATAACAAATAACTAATAAATAATAAATAACTAATAAAAATAAATAAACAATGATTAATGATACCTAATAATAATACATAAATATTTATTGTTTATAAATAAATTAATAAATAAATTACACAATACAGAATTCTAAATTACATACTCTCTCAATTTCTATTTACAATAATAAAAAAAAAACTTCATGTCTTCAACTCAGCAAACTCCATGTTGTAAGTGAACTCTGAAAAATAACTTCAAATATTAACTATAATATCATGTTATGATAAGTAATCAATGTACAAAATAAAATTAGTTACAAAAATGTATGTTTCTACACAGGAACAGGATTTGGGTGAATAGCACATTAAATTATGCTAGCACGTTTTGGATATAAACGTATAAATTATAAATAAATTAAAAATATTAAAAATAAAGGCTAAGACATATAAGTTATTCAACTTTTCAACTACAACAAAAGTACCGATGGAAGTAAAATATATTTACAAATTTATACAACATATAGAAATCGTAAACATGTTAGCTTACGAATTTTTCCCTACAAAAGAATAAAGGAATAAATCATCAATCATCAATATTAATAATATATTACAGCAAAATAAGAAATGAAAAAGTTTATGCATTTGATTTTTATGAAGTTTCATATACTCGCAAATCTTGAAGTGTTTAACCCATTAAATTATGGCAACACATTACAAATATACCAGATAAGTTTAGACCATGTAACAATTATTTATGTATATTACACGGACAAAACAAATACCATAAAGAAAACAGTATAATAAATATAAACATAACAATAAAAATAAATATCGAGGGTCATAAAAAAACATCCGAATTAAAAAAGATAAAAATAAAACTAAACATCCAAAGTTATAACCCTAATTTAACAAAAATATAAATTGTTCAAGTTTCCAGCATAGGAAAACCGTTAGCCTAAATGACTATTAAAATAACTACGCATAAGGGCAAGAACTCTGATATGCGATGCGGGCTTGTTAAAACACTCAAATATTATTTTATCCCCTTCCCGAAAATAATGAACTTGGCAGAAGTTCTTCCAGTCATATCCAATCTTCACTCTTCACACTTTTTGTAGGTAAAGGTTTCCATGAAACCTTGCATTGAACATCTTTTATAAGCCCATGAAGAACAAATTTTTTGAATCTGTCTCTACGAATGTATTTAGCAAAAGGAGTAGGTAGATACTTCAAGAAAATAAAACAATGTGTAAACAACTTAATATACAAAATAAGGATTGAAATATTAAAAAAGAAAAAAAAAGTAAAATGTCACCAGATAACTTGATTGGGTCTAATGAAGAGACGTTATAGAGAAATGTTGAAAAGGACCATTGGTGAGTGGTTGACGACGTTGAGCTTCAGCAAAATACTTAGATACCAGCATTTGAGAAGTCTCTACCATGTACACATTAATATGAAAGTAGTTATCACCAACGTATCAGAAAAATACATGGTGTTCCCCCTTAAGATCATAAAAATGACGTAACCCCCCCATCTAGGTTATTTCAGGGTTCAACAAATCCATGTTGTACATTATAACATGGGTGTTCCCCTGATTATCTGCTAGCAACTAGTGTTCACAAGTTCATTTTGAAATTCTAGAGCAAATGCGCGATCAATATTACCATACTGCTATTTAAAAATAAAAATAAAAATTGGAAGGAACTCATTGAACTGTGGAAAATCAAATATAAAAGCATAACCACGAAAACACATATATCACCCTTAACACTCATTGTCTAGAACATGCCTTTGGTATCCAGTCTGATAATCTCCTCAGCAGTTGTCGTTATTATCTTCATAGTAAATGAAAGGAAGAAATGAAGAGAAGAATATGGAACAATGAAATAGGATTATAGGTATACAATAATCTCAGAAACCACACCAATAAATAACATATTAATATCCAAAATGTGATACGTTTGGCTTTTCCAAACTGCCACCATCCATTCTGACGTTTCACTCAAAGCATTTCGAAATTAATTAATATTAATATTAATTTCATATTTCATATTTTTTTACATTTTTAAATATTAATATAGTAATATATATATATATATATATATATATATATATCATTCTCACTGTGCTACATTGTCAGAAAAAATACCTCATACAAAAAATTTATTCACCTTTTAACATAACTGTAATTTTTCCACTCAGACGTTGTTTGAACTTGAATTAAGATTTTACATTCACATTTTATTTCAAATGATATACAAATGTATACAAAATATAAAAATACAAATACAAATCAATAATGAGAGGTGGATAGTTTGTTGTACATGATATATTATTGCTTGTATTAGAATTTCTTTCGGAATTCAGAACCATTTTGTTCCTTGCATTTTTTTATGTCTTCATCCATACCTTTGCTCAACCTTAATCTATGATGGAAAAAGTGAATGAAGTCTTTGCCTCAATGTTTAGTTTGCACAAAATGAAGTTCAAAGAGCCAATGTTGTGTTTTCGATTGGCGCCAGTTTTGAAGAGAACTTTATAAATAGCTTAGTTAAGAAATTATTTATATTTACTTATATTGCTTATATTACTTCTTTTAAAAGTAAAAAATTGGACAATGCAGAACACACCGTGTCTAACCTAAAAATAGCAAAAATAAATCATATCACTTTAAGATAGACAATGTATTCATTCCATTCTAAATTAATGAAATGCAAAATAAAATGATATTTCCTTTGTAATATTATATTTATAGTGTCATGATTGTACATTAGAAGAGAAAACCAAAATTATTACATTTTCTGTCCAAAATTAAAGTTAGGGTTTAGGGTTAGTATTATAATGTTTCATTAAAAAAGAAAGACAAAATACATGTGCAGAGATAAACATGTAGGAAATTGCTTTACACAGAGCACAAAAGGTTATACCAAACCAATTCTCTACTATCATATCAATTTCTATTTTCAAACATACAAAAACTGGTCTTGCTTGGTTGACTATTGTTAGAGGATATCGGAAATAGCTGAAATAGAATACATTTGACAAATTTTGTTAAGAACTTTTGAAATATCATATAATCAATTTGTTAGGTTTTGTTCAGAAGTTTTAAAATATATTCACATACCTTGTTCTTTTTGATGGTGTTGGTAAAAAGTTGGAATGAAATTGACCTCAAAAGGAAACCACAAAGAAGCACAAGGATGGAAAAAAAAAACAACAATGTTAAGGACTGATTATAATGTTGCTTCTGTTTTGATAAGTTGTCGAGAAATGAAATTGTGCTCCAACTTTTCTTCAAAACAACGAAAGATGTAAATTTTTAGAACCAACAAATCAACTTATGGAGTTCTATTTCCAATCAAGAACCCCTTTTCGTGCTAAGTTCAATGTTGTAAACATATTCAAGATGTATGAAGAAAATACAACCATAAAAGAGAAACAAACCATAACAATGATCGAGATTGTGCATGGAAAAGAAAAAAGTATGGTAAGGAGTTGTTCGCCAAACCAGAACTATAAAGCTCTCATTTTTCCTGCACATCAATATCTAATTTTTCTTCAACATCAAATATAATAAAGACTTGTCGAGTTTGAATCATGTGTTGCATGTCATGAAAAGTGAAGAAAAGATAGAAACTAAGAGAATGAATACTCGTACTCATCTTCAAAAGAGTCCCTATGTTTGAATACACCAATAACTTTGTTTCTATATTTTACACTGCAAAATTTCCCATACACATAATAAGCATTCATACACCACTTATTTAATATAATTATTTTTTATTCCTTATTTAATTATTTATTATTTATTTAATTATTATTATTGATTCCCAATATTTACGATACTTATATTTATATATATTTACATATACTGATATATATATATATACTATATATTTATATATATAATTAAACTTATTATTATTATTGTTATTATATATATTATTATTATTAATTGATATAAAAGAAAGACTTAACATAAGATATTGCAACATCTGGATTGTACAAAATCAAAGTCTAAACTACATTACGTTACGATATTACAATATAATTACATTATTATAACTACAATAATATACACTAAATTGTTTGAAGTACAAATTACAATATTACAATCATATTATTACAATATAAATAATTTAAACACTCAATAAAGTTACAATACTATATATTAAATTGTCTGAAGTACAAAATTCATTGAATACATTGACAGTGCAAATGATGCTTAACTCTTCCTGCATTCCCTGCAAATCAAGTTATTAAATTCAACTATATAACAATGTAATGTATGTTTCTAATATTGATGCTTAACTTTCCTGCCTTCCCTGCAAATCAAGTTACTCAATTCAATTATATCACAGAAGTCTGAACAGAATGAAACAATTATGTAAATATAATAAATACAAATATTCTGCAGATGTAGAAACAAAATGTGATGCTTATACTTGACAAAAAAAATAATTGTTCATGACCTACGACCAAACATAACCATTCGACAACCTTAATCCAAATTACAGAACACCGGTAACTTACGGTAATAAAATTCCATGGTCTTTACATATTACAAATTGAAGAAAGTGTCTAATGAAAAAGCACAAAATCAGAAAATAATTAATTTCTCAATCTTAATATTTTTTTTTTGAAAATCTTCAAAGGAAGATTACCCTCTTTCATCTGCAATATTGGGGGATTCTGTTTTATGTGTTGTCACAGTTACGCTACCATTTCCAAGGTCAATTGTTTGAGATCCAGAATCGGTACATTCAGTAGAAAATTGTCAACAAATCCTGTTACACAAATAATTTAAAAAAATATATATATTACATGGTAAATAAGTTGGAACAAACTTCTTTGGCATCTAAACTGATTTACCTCTGTAATTTTCACACATGTACCATCACTGAGAGGATTTTTTCCTTTGAAATGTTTTCCATTTTGTACATATAAGTCCTTCAAAAACAGAAAATGTGGATTAAAACTAAGTGTACGTATAAGTAAATTGACACAAATGTAAATACAAAATAATAAAATACTTTCAATTGACTTACTGCCTCCTTCTATGAAAGTCTGAATAATTTGATCTACAAAACAAACCATGTTAACTCTAAAAGATTGCTCAAATCGAATGTCTTGATCATTTCTTGAGTCAACCTTGAATACAAATGATTTATCCAACAGATCTACAAACTCTTTCGGAAGATTGTCGGTCTGAATAAAGAAAAAATAGAATTTTAATGTATAATATAATTAAAATGTATATTATAAATAGGTATAAATATAAACATAAATAATTAAATAAAATTATGATATCAAAGTTAAGTGCTTTTCAAAGTTAAGACCTTATCATGGCTTTCAAATATTTCAGCACATGAGTTGCTTAAGAGCGAGTTTGCTTCCCTGTCGAAAAGAATAAACGTGGTTGAATCTGTTTCATCAACAACACGTAGTTTAATCTTATACCTGAAATACATATAAATATAATTTTGATTTTTATGTTAGAACTTGATCTCTTACAACAACAATTTTACAACTCTAAAAAAAATATTTATGAAAATAAGTACTACCTGAGAGAAACCTTCATCACATGCTTGTTACACTTCCCACAAAAGAACATCTTTGAATCTGAGTACACTGCCTTATTACAAACTCAGTCAGTGTACCACCAGTCATCGTAGTCGACAACATGCTTGATGGTGCCCAATATAATGAATGTGTTTACTTGTAACAATTGTTATGTGTTAACAAACATATCCCTAACACTATGTAAGCATTTGTCTATGTAAAAGATTGGTTAATTACTTAATGTAAAATATATGACAGTAATTTTCACAGTATTACCTCTCTGCACTCCTTGAGCCCTTCGATCGTGTTCCTAGGAGTGAGATGAAGGAACTCATCTTCTAAACTATGTTTAGAAGCTTCAGAAAGCTGATTTAGTCCCTGAGAAGGTGATTCACTACTTGAACACATCCTGCACCATACACAATATAGGTATCAGTTCTACCTATAATCTTAAATAAGATCATAACATCATGTCCTACATTTGTAAATATCACGTAAGTAAAGAGACAACCTTTTTTTCAAAGCAAGTGCGACTTCAGTATTCAAATTAAATTGTACCTTGGTACAATCAATGCAGTTTTGGGCATAAACCTTATCTAAACATACAAAACAAAGAAAACATAAAATATAATATTATGATATCTAATACATTCTTTATGTTGAGAAATCCATATCAAATATCAATCATTTACTTTGTATACCTTGAAAACCTTGACTTTGGCGAACTCAATACTTACAACAACATTTTGTACTTCGCCAGATGACAGAAACACATTCAACTCGTCCACATAGTTTCCAAAAAGCGTGCATTCAATACGGAAACTATTTACAAAACACATTAGTTACACACTACTTAAAAGCAATTCTTAGTATTAAAATTTACAATAAACTTAAAAAGAAAATTAGCCATCACACTCTAAGGAGATGACATTTAGTTTTGTCTTCCGTCCATCTTTTTGCAACTCTCTTTCCGTTCTAACTCCTGTCAACACTCCTATAATATCTACATGGTAGAAAAAATTGTAATAACAAATTAAATCCTTATAAGAATGTAGTGAGTTCAATTACTTCAATGGGAATGTTAAGTCAAACTTTCAACAAACCCACTAAGTAGTTAGTATCAAAACCAGGAGCAGAAATAAAAGAAAGAGGGATGTATTCAGGAGGAGATTCTGGTACTAGCTGTGCAGGAATTGAAATTATCTTTATTCCAAACAAGAAACTGATTTTATACAGATGGTGTGTGGTTCTGTAGGAACCACCGTTGGCTGCAACACTGAATGATTGAACATAATACACACTGCCATAAAAAATCTGACTTTGAAATTTATAGATAAGTGTTCTTCTAATCAATCCATGTATTCTAAGACCCTGGAATATAATACAACATAAATCATTATAACAAAAAACAAATATGTAAGGATACTGTTCTACCAAAAAGAAAAATGTAATTGAACAAAGTACTGTAAGTCAATGTAGTATAACCTCTTTATCTTGCAAAATCAACTCCATCGAAAATGGAATTTTGGATTTAGCAAGATCAGTAACAAACCACAAACATATAACTCTAACAATGATGCTCCAATTGTCTTTTGCAAGAGTAACATTGATAACAGAATGTATCTGATTATGAACTTGCAATTTGGACATGATCTTTTGTTACGTGAACCACAATGTAAATGTCAATGTGAATATGACCACAAATTAAACAACAGAAAATACCACACTATAGTATACACCCAAGAGAAACCCATAACTCCTAAATTATCTGAAGTTGGATGAACATACCTATCAACATATATATATATATATATATAAGTAACATTTAATATTTTGTTTAAAATTTCACATTACAGATTTTTAACATTTAAATTAAATTTAAACATTAATTGAATAATTAAATGCATAGTGTGCAAAATATCTTTGATAGTGCAACATATTAATATGCAGAGTATGTTTTCACCAAAACGTTATCCTTGGTTTTAGCATAGTTTTGGAAACATTGAAAGTCAACTTTGCACTCGTCTCTAAATTTACATAAAATAGGAAAAATGCATTTTAAATAATAAAAGGAGTATTTATGAAGCATAACATAAATAACAGAAAATTATTAAAAAAAACAGAAGACGAATTTTAATATTAATTAGAATATTTAACTAAATATTAATTAATGAGGTAAATAAATAAATTATCTATTAATTATTTTATAACAAATAATAAATAATAACAAATATAAATAGATCATAAATAAAATAAAATACCTGTCATTTACCTTTTTGAGGTGTGGTACGATACATAATTCTTGTTGTTGCTAAGTATTGTATTATATTATAAAAAAACAACATTGCACATGTGAGTGTGTTAAAAAATTAATCCCTTTTCTATGCTTTCAGATTGCGAGGAGGACTTACAAAATCTATTATCAGGGTTTTAGCAAAGTCAAACATAAGAACCTATAACATAGGCTTTACAGGCGCGCCAAAGTAGACACAGTTTTTGTAGCCTTACAGACTTATAACCTTTTTAAAGACAATTATAGGTATATTTACAAAGCAAATGTTGGATTCAGAGTATACGAATTTATATGAAAAAGAAGAGGTTTCAACATTAAAAGCAACATAATTACAAAATACTACCTCGCCTTACCTTTTTTCTACAAAACATGTAAGGAAAACAAAATACTAATAAACGTTATGAATGAATGATGAACACATACTATTGTACTATTATAATAAGCAGAAAATTGTTAAATTAAATACGGTAATATAACATTGTATTTCGCAAACCACCATTTCTTAACTGTTCACACCACTAATAAAACCCTCATATCAATCAGGCTCATCCCAATATGAGCCTAAAAAATTAATTTGTTACCTTCATGAAGTTTATGGCAATCACAAAATTCTTTTCATCCACAACCAAATTTAACAAATGCTTTCGGACGTGGGCATATCAGAATTTTGCACTTCACTTGCCTCGTATGTCCATGAAGGACAATATACTTTAACTTGTTGCTCCGAATGTAGTTGGCAAAATCAAGAGGAAGATCCTAAAAACAGACAAATAAGTGTATAAATAAATTAATAAAATAGTGTAAAAAATGCCCTAAAAAATTACCAGATGGCTTGAATGGCACAAATATTTTGATAGTTTGATAGTGAAATGAACATACGGACCATGAATGATAGGGCACCGATTTTGGATACTATCATAAAATTGTATAAGATAAAGGGCCCGATTTCCCTTGAACAAAGTAATATTAAAAAAGTTGTTTCCTACATAATGAAAAAATACAAAATGATCGCCTTCAAGACCATAAAATTCATAGAATTCAACCATCCTCCACATATCTCAGAATGCACAAATCCATATTATATTTAACATGTCTATGACCTTTGTTATCCACCAAGAACCAATTTGGACCAAGTTCAGAGGCAAACTCAAAAGCACGATCAACAAAAGTATGATCCTTTTTCAAAAGAAAGAACATGTTAGATTTTGGTAAATAATAATGTTGAATAAACCAAATATAGAAAACAACATACCTCGTTTAAAAGGCTCATGGTCTGGAAACTTCTCTTCGTTTCCATTGTTAAAATCTCATCCAAATTTGGTATTTGTGGTACTATCGAAAGATTAGTCATAAGCATAACAAAGGAAAACGATAAATCATAATAATAAATATAATGGATATATCTATGCTAGATATATACGTAAGAGATAATATATATGTATAATATATAATATATAATAGATATAATATATATAATACATAATAATAATAATAGAAATCAAGATAGTTTATAGTTGATAATTAAAGATATTTTCTTCTTATTATTATTATTATTATTGATAGTTGATAATTTAAAATAAAGAAATCAAGATATTCAGATTAGGATATTATTATGAAGACGTCAATGGAGTTTTCTTGGAGAATGCAAACGGCAAAGTCAGAGTGCATGGAAAATGACAAAGACATTTAATATTCAGGAGAAACAAATCTGGAAGCAACAAATATACTCCAATATACATAATAAATATTAAATATTGTATTAAGTCTTAACTTATTATTCTATTATAATAAATATAATTATATTATTGCTATTATTGAAAACCAAAAATAAACATTATGATTTCTTAACTCCATTATTATTATTATTGAAAGTTCATAATTAAAAATAAATAAAACAGGAAATACGCCTGCATAAGTTCATGATGAAGAGCATGTAGAGACGTCAATGGAGTTTTCTTGGAGAATGCAAACGACGAAGTCAAAATGCATGGGAAATGCGAGAGAGAGTATAGGTATGTCAGATGGTAATTAATGGTATGGTAATAAACAATAATATAATAATACTAACACATATATACATAATAAATATTAAATATTAAATATTGTATTAATGAATACCATTGAGAATCCTAGATATAAATATGTCAAAGGACTTTTTTCTTGGACAATGAAAAACATGCCACTTTAGAAAATACCTTAAAACAGATGGAAAACAAAAAATGTTTCAAAGTTGGATAAAATGTAAAATGACATGAAAGAAGAAAACATATCACACACTAAACTTAAAAAATGTATTTCAGAACTTCAAAGAAATAATAAGAATGTAGAAAATGATAGAATACAAATAGAAAAAAAATACACTTTATTGGTGTATTAAATGAACAAATGACAAACACTAATTACAAATGTAGAAAATAATTTTATTTTGAAAGAGAAATGCCAATAAGGAAATAACAAAAGAGGACAAATCTACGCAAACAACATATTTTGATTTCAGTAAATGCCTTAAAAGAGTTGGAAAGCAAAAATGTCTTTAAAAATTGGATCAAAACTAAAATGGCATGAAAGAAAAAAACATATCACAATGGAAACCATAAAAATGTATTTGAGAACATCAAAGAAATCAAAAGAATGTGGAAAACAAAATGATACAGTTGGAAAAAAAAATACACTTTATTGGCGTATTAAATAAACAAACCCCAAACCCTAATTACAAATTTAGGAGATAATTTTACTTTGAAAGAGAAATGTGAAAAAGCCAATAACATAAATTAAAAGATGAAGAGATAAAAAAAGAATGCAACAATTGCTTTAGGTGCAAAAAGGATGATAAAGCACTTTACTTGAAGAGTAAATGGAGGAATCATGGAAAAAGATGAAGTATAAAAGAATAAAAAGGGAACAAAATATAACCTATTTCGTTGCATGACTTTGATTCTGGACGAAAGCAGGATTACTGGAGGTGGTTTTCCATAAAAGAAGAACACAACAACAAAAAAGAATAGAAATGCAACAAAAGAACATAATAGGTAATGTTTTTCTGCAAAAGTGGGCCTTTAAAAACGGTTTCAAATGCTATGCAAGAGTAGTGATTATAAACTTCAAAATGAGACACTTATAATGAAAATAATAAGAATGGAAAACTTATAGTAAAGCGGGAAACTTTTAAATTTTGGCTTCATTTATTAACAATTTTCAAGTGGTCATTTATTAACAATTTTACGAAAAAGTATAATTTTGTATAAGTCGTATTATGCAAGAGTAGTGATTATAAACTTCAAAATGAGACAATTATAATGAAAATAATGAGAATGAGAAACTTATAGTAAAACAGGAAACTTTTTTAATTTTGGCTTCATTTGTTAACAATTTTCAAGTGGTCATTTATTAACAATTTTACGAAAAAATATAATTTTGTATAAGTCGTATAAAGTTCATTTATTCATTTATAATTAAAATTAAAAATTATTCTATTTTATTAATTGTTCATGAATGAAATAACTGCATTTTCGTTATCATTTAGTTGTGATGTTTACTCCCCTTTAATATGTAATATGTATTTTTGTTTTTAATTTATTAACTAAAATTTAGTATGAATATTCAGGGCTCCAATTTTTAATGGAAAGGAGTGAGTAAAGTTTAAATAAATTCACAACACTTTTAAAATTAAATTAAAATAGAAATAAGAAAATACAACTTACATATTAAATGAAAATTACATTAGATTTAATTTATATTTCCATTCGGCAACATTTGAATTGTACATTTGAATGAAAAAAATCCTAAATGAAACAAAGCTAGTCTTATCAGCAACCGAGTTTGTTCCTTTGCCGAAGCCAATACTCTAAGATGGGGTGCTTATTCTGCTAACATGCAATTTGAAATAATAATGTGTGTTTCTATATGGAAACATGCATATGGAGTTGAACACAACGAATTATGCCAAGTAATGATAAATCTAAAATTAATCAATAAAACCAACAAAAAAACTATAATAAAATTGATACAGTAAATAACCAAAAATAAGGGAAAACATTGTTTAAGTAAAAATTAAATATAACCGCAAATATATATATGATTCGTCCCTGACCACAATGACTCGAATGTGATTAGAGGGCTTCTCAGTATCACATTCAAAATACATTTTGTCACCTTATCGAAGAACATGTAATGCACAAAATTCCCTCCAACCACTACCCAATTCTACACATCCCATTTCCCATTGATCGATTAAAACATCGCATGTGAACTGCTTTAAAGGACCATGCAGAACAACAGTATTGAACACCCGTGAGCAAATAAATGTGCCAAACGGAGGAGGAAGTTCCTACACAGATTGTCAATTAAAGAATTCTAATTAAAAAGTGACCAAGTTATAAACATGATGCAAATAAACCATATCAGAAATTTGTTAGCAAGATAACTATCACCAGGAAAGGTCCATGGCATTGGTAGAGAGTGGTGTTTATTGTGAAATGATGGAATGGTCCGTCAGATAGCGGTAGAGCACGATTAATGGCATTCATAAAAGCTAAAACAAAAGATTGTGTAAATTTTCTTTGTAAACAGTAATATGAAAGCAATTCCCACCAACATAATGAAAAATTATACGATGATGATGTTAAAATTCATAATAATGTACTAAATTTGACCACCCATCGCTAATAATCGGACACAAAAAATTCATGTTGTAGGTGACATAATGTACTGCGCCATTACTGTCTTGAAGAATTCACAACGCACAAAGTTGGGTTGCAAACTCTGTGCCAAAAGCACGATCCATAAAAGCAATATCCTTAAAAAAAATTAATAAAAGTCTATGATTAATGCTGAAAATATTTCAAAGAACAGTAATGGTAGTTAACTTAAAACCTATACAAAACATACGTCATCGCAAATGTTCATGGAGAAAAAACATCCCTTGGTTGGCCTTCTTATTATTTCAGCCCAATCTGAATCTAAATTTGATTCTGCATGTTCTGAAGAAGAAAAAAAACATTACAAAAAATGGATTCATATGATTAGGCATGATAACCAAGAACATAAAAAAATGATATGGATGCACCTTGAAAAAAAAATGGTAGAATAATAACCTGTTCTTCCAAAAAGACCAGAGTTGAAAACTTTGCTCAGAAACTGTAACAATAGCGAAAATGCAAAAAAAATAAAAATAAATTTGCCAAACAATCTGAAGAGGTATGATATAGATGCACCAAAATATCTTAAAAAAATGATTAAATAATTAGCTTTTCTTTGAAAAAGTTAAAAGTTGATAGCTCTCCTCAGAAACTCGAAGAACCGAGAAGAAGATAAGAAACAAAAAACGAAGAACATCAAAATAACTGCAGAAAACACAAAATATCTAAAATAATGATTAAATAATTACATGTTCTTTAAAAAAGTTAAAGTTGGAAGCTTTCCACAGAAACCCAAAGAATAGAGAAGAAGATAAGAAACAGAAAACGAAGAACATTAAAATAACTGCAGAAAACGCAAAATATCTAAAACAAATGATTTAATAATTACTTGTTCTTTGAAAAAGTTAAAAGTTGTGAGTTTTCCTCAGAAACCCGAAGAAAAGAGAAGACAAACTAACCTTTTATTCGGAAGAATGAAAGACAAAATGAGAAATGAAATGGTTTCTGTTTATGAGAACTTATATAACCTTAGAAAGCCATTTTCAAATTCAAAAATTGCGTCAAGTGAAACATACCTAAAAGTAGATATCTACGGTGTTGGTAAGGCAATGACTAGAAGCTGTGCAGTGGCCAAATCGGTGAAAGTAAAGGAGAGTAAGTTGAGATTTTTGGAGGGAATGGAGAAGGGAATGCTTTTGGAGACGTAGGAAATGAAGAGGTTAAGAGGATTGGGGGTGTATATCACATAAACGTGGCTTCGTTTGGTTGCGCCATTTGTCAGCGTTTGATTGGTTCCTTCCTTCAGATTTTCTACATTTGGTAAACTGTTTTTGAATATTTTTTGGCTGATTTTCCTGTGAGTGACACGTGGCAAATGTTACCCTGTGAGTGGGTTCCATTTGTATTATTTATAGATACGCTTAGAAAATGAGTGTGCCTTAAGAAGTCCACAAGTGCTTTTAAGCCTCACTTAGAATTAGTGTCTTAGTGCCTTTTCGAAGTTTAACTTTCTTTTTAAGAAAAAATAATTGGAGTTTCCATTAAGTAAGACAGGTGAAAAATAACTGAGGGAACTCTAGCTAGGAAAGACTTGGTACTTAAGTAGTCTTAGTGACTCACCTCTCTTTCCTAGGAGTGAACTTGAAAATACTTTGACCTTTCAACCGTCTTGTAAATTGTTGATTTCAAACAAATAAAAATAAAATTAGTGCTAAAGAAACATTCTTGTAAGAGTTCAAAACCATGTTTGCCTCAATACATGCAAAATGAAGAAAAATCTAGGAGCAAACATCATAAGGAGTATAGGTGTAGAAGAAATCCTGACTTTTATGAGAAATCTGAGAGAGTTTTTGTATCAACTTCACAGACTTCAACAAAGAGGTAGAACTGTAGAAGAATATAGACAGAAAATAGGGTTACTTATGTTGAGGGCAGGATTAAGAGAAGAGCCTAGAAAAACCATTGATAGATTCAAAAGTGGTCTAAACCTTGAAATCCGGGATAGGGTTGAACTTTTTCCTTTTAATTACTTTAAAGATTTAGACGAAATAGTTCAACAATGTGTTAGGATAGAACACCGAATTACAAAAAGGACTACCTCTAGGGAAGACTATCTTAATACATCATATTCCAAGAGAGAGTTTAAGAGGGAGGATTACCCCTCCAAATCTAGGTATGAAGGGTCACAATAGGATGAAAGGAAAAGAAAAATAGAAAAGTCTTTTTCTGAAGCTGAATCAGATATTGATAAAATTTTCCCTTCAATTACAAAACCTTACGAGGATGTGCTGGAAGAAAAATCTATGTCTGAAGCTGAACCAGATATAGATATAAATTGTTCATCCATAGAAAATACAGATGAATGTTTGATTGAAAAGGAAGAAGAAGAGGAAATCCACAAAGAAGAAGAGTCTTTTATGACACCCCCTGCAAGCATAACTGAGAAAGAATCCTTAAAGGGGGATTACAATACTTTGAATTCTTCTTCACAAAAATCTCAAAAACCACACTTTGTGATGTTGTTGCCTAGCTTGGGCAATAAAAAACACAAAGTGATGAAAAATATTTTTGAAAATGCCTTATGTTTTTCTTTAAAAAAATTATAAAAATAAAAGACCTTATTTATGTTATATTTTCTTTTCTTTTAATAAAGAAAATTATCTCATATTTGTTTCATGTCTATTACAGATTGACATTTGATCTAGGAGGAAAAAAATAAACAGAGGCTGCTATCATTGAGCATCATTCAGATCTGAGGACAAATCCTTTTCAAGAGAGAGGGAATGATGAAAACCATATGCTCTCTAAGAAGATAGACGATGATCGAGACTTACTAAACAATTGTAAAGTCTTTTTCTTCTTCTTAGCCTTGTAAAAATTGTATAAAGTAGTTAGGAAGTTTTGAGCTTTGTATTTCGGGCCAAAGTAGGGAAGGATGTAAATAGAAAAGAAACTAGAGTGTAAAATAGTAAAAGAGGAGTGCAAATAGAAATGCAGGCAAAAAAGGCATGAGACTACACATATCTTCTCCTCAATGGAGAGGATTTGCATTAATAAGGTGGTAACACTTGTCACACTTTCATTTGAGATGTTTTGAGAGACTTTCTTCTATAAATAGGAGTCTATTGTGTTGGGTTTAATAGTGCCAAAGTTCAAGAGGGGGGGTGAATTGACCTTTTAAAACTTCTTCGCAGAAACAGTGTTTAACCCAGTTTTACAGAAAATAAATCGATTTATGTAAAAATGAA
>Ga0123342_1005315_pt1 | contig 18798 bp, 21 predicted proteins | sample Turbeawhitnodule_FD_89960 | JGI IMG/M metagenome (GOLD analysis project Ga0123342, IMG submission 89960) | Root nodule microbial communities of legume samples collected from Mexico - Turtle bean Mexico white nodule | ecosystem: Host-associated > Plants > Roots > Nodule | place: Mexico: Nepantla...
ATTCTCGGCCTTCACCAGCCGGACGTTCGGCGACGTGGCGCTGCTTTCGGCGATCATCGCGATCATTTCCGTTGCCGGACTTGCCATTCAGGACCGCGCCTTGCGTGGACGCGATTACCGCGTGCTTGGGCTCTCGGGCGCAAGCGCGGCCTTCGAATTGGGCGGTTGGAAGTTCCTTTGGCAGCCGCTACTTTGGCTCTGCCTTTTCTTCATTCTGGCAGCACCATTCTTCGCTCTCTTGGCCGGTGCGCTCGTGCCGGCCTATGGCGTGCCGCTCACCATCAAGACGATGTCGGCAAGCGCGTTCTACGAAATCCTCTTCCGGCAAGCGGTCACGCGGACAGCGTTCGTCAACTCGCTGTCTCTCGCTGCGGGGACGGCATTGTGTCTCCTGGTGGTGACCGTGCTTGCGGCTTACGCCTTGACGCGACGCAAAGACCTTTTGAGCCGGATTGTTTCCAGCCTGATCGAGATTCCCTATTCGCTGCCCGGCATTGTCATCGCCGTGTCCTTCATTCTCGTATTTGCCGCGCCGATTCCCATCCTGCACGTGACACTTTACGGGACGATCTGGATTATCTTGATCGCCTATCTCTCGAGCTTCTTTGCTGCCAGCCTAAAGCCCGTCGTCAGTGCGTTTCATCAACTCGATCCGGCGCTAGAGGAGGCGGCACGGCTATCGGGCGCAGGCTTCTTCCGGCGGCTTGTCGATATCATCGTGCCATTGATCGCCCCCGCCGCAGGAGCATCGGTCATGCTGGTCTTCCTGATCGCGTGCAATGAGCTCACCATCTCCGCACTCCTGTGGTCTGCCGGGACGCAGACGCTGGGCGTGGCAATCTACAATCTCGACGATAGCGGCAGCTCCGATCTGGCATCGGCGCTCTCGGTGCTCGTCGTCCTCATGGTCGTTGTCATGATGCTGCTTCTGGAACTGATGGCAAAACGTTTGCCACGAGGAGTCGTGCCGTGGCGGAACTGATCCTCAATCGTCTGGCCAAGGATTTCGGCACCGGGCGCGCTGCCGTTTCAGATTTTTCCCTGAAGGTGCGGCAGGGCGGCTTTCTGGCGCTGCTTGGACCGTCGGGTTGCGGCAAGACGACGGTGCTGCGGATGATCGCGGGTTTCGAGACCCCGACGGATGGCTCTATCCATCTTGGCGAGCGGCTGCTTGCAGACGCCTCCCGGTCGTTGCCGCCGGAACGGCGCAACATGGCGATGGTGTTTCAATCCTATGCACTTTGGCCGCATATGAGCGTCGCGGACAATGTCGGCTATCCCTTGAAGGTGCGCGGTATTTCCGGCGAGGCTTACAAGCATAAGGTCCGCGAGGCGCTGGCGACGGTCAGGCTCGCCGATCACGCTGAGCGCCGTCCCGCCGATCTGTCCGGTGGCCAGCGACAGCGGGTGGCACTGGCGCGCTGCCTCGTGTCGTCACCTGACGTCGTGCTGCTCGACGAGCCGCTTGCCAATCTCGACCGGCACTTGAAACAGGAGATGGAGGAAACATTTCGCGAGTTCCACCAGCGCTCGGGTGCGACGATGATCTATATCACGCACGATCAGAGCGAGGCGATGGCACTCGCAACCGACGTGGCCGTCATGTCCGAAGGGCGCCTTCTGCAGGCTGCACCGCCGGCGGAGATTTATGCCCGGCCGGAGGGCCGGCTGGTTGGAGGGTTGATCGGTCGCGGCGCAATTCTCTCGCTTCCGTCTCCAGCTGGCGACATCAGACGACTCGACTGGTGCGCCCTCGAACCGTTGTTCTCCGACAAGGCCGATGATCGGCCAAAGGCGGATGTGTTGGTGCGGCAGGAGGATGTCTTTATCGCGGGTGAGGGAACCCCGGCACGCGTCGAATCCATTCTCTACGAAGGCGAGCGCTATGCCGTGAAGCTGCTGCTTGGGGACGGGCAGGTGCTTCGGGCCTTCAGCCGGGAGCGGCTGCAGGTTGGCGAAAGCGTGCGGGTGGTGGCGCGGGCCGCCTGGCGCCTCTGATTTCAAAACGTCTTTCCGAAGCAGGCGCTAGCTACTACTAATGGCGCAATGTCAACTGGAAATGCTCGATGTCGCTTCGCCTCGCCACTTTCAACGTCGAAAATCTCATGACGCGTTTCGACTTCACCGGCTTCCGCAACCAGCTGCGCCAGGATCGAGTGATCAAGCTTTTCGATGTGCGTAGTGAAGGCGTGTACCAGCAGCTCGAGCAGGCACGGGTGATTTCCTCTACCGATGATACCCGGCAGATGACGGCGCTGGCGATTGCTGATGCCGATGCTGACATTCTGTGCCTGCAGGAGGTCGACAACATGGAGGCGCTGCAGGCTTTCGAATACGGCTATCTGTTCAGGATGGTCGGCAACGGCTATCGGCAAAAATATTTGGTCGAGGGCAATGACAGCCGCGGGATCGACGTTGCGGTGCTGATGCGAGAAGAGACACGTGACGGCCAGAAGATCGAACTCAAGCAGATCAAGAGCCATGCGATGCTCACCTATCGCGATCTCTCGCTGTTCAACGATCAACTGGCGCTTACCAACCGCATCGACGACAAGATCTTCAAGCGCGACTGCCTGGAACTGGACCTTGAGATTGGTGGCGTCCCGCTATCCCTCTACGTGGTCCATTTCAAATCGATGGACGGACCGCGCACGGAAGGCGTCGACAGCAGGCTCGGCACGATGCCCGTGCGGCGGGCCGAGGCGCTGGCGGTGCGTCGCATCATCGAGGACCGCTTCGGCGGTCACATCGACGACAAGCGGTTCGTCATCTGCGGCGATATGAACGACTATCAGGAGCGCGTCGACGTCATAGGACGGCGCCGCACAGGGTACCGTTTCGAGCATCGAGACGAGAGCGTCAGCGCACTCGATGTCTTCAGTCATGACGGATTTGCCGAGAACGTCGTCCGCCGCCGTGATCCGCTCGATCGCTGGACGCTCTACCATGCTCGCGGGCCCGAGGAGCAATGGCTGTGTCAGCTCGACTACATCTGGTTGTCGGACGCACTCGCCAGATCCAATGTTGGCCGCCTGCCAGAGATTATCCGATATGGTCAGCCTTATCGCACCGTCTTTCCGCCCGGCCAGGAGGTCGAGCGTTATCCCCGCACGGGCTGGGATCGACCGAAAGCCTCCGACCATTGCCCCGTTGTCATGACATTGGATTTGATATGAACCTTCATTTTTCAGAGGATTTCGCCGGCTGGCCGCCGGAGCAGACCGTATTTCCGATTGCCGGTCTGGATCTCCGCGTCCTGTCGGGAGACCATCCCTTCTATCTCGCGCAACGTGAGGCGATTCGGGAAAACTGGGAAAAGGAAACTGCTGCGAACCCGGCGCTGTTCGATGGCCGAATGGTCTTTCAGGCGCGGCTGGCGCTGACCGATAGCGGTAGTATAGCGGCCGAAGGCCACGTCATACCGTTTTCGACATTTATGTGGTGGCGCCGTCAAGCGAGCCGGCAGGGTGGCATCCACCTGTTTGCCTATCCTGTTTTGGAGACATCCGATGGCGCGCTGGTAGCAATCCGCATGGGAAACCACACAGCCAATCCCGGCCAGGTGTATTTCGCCGCTGGCTCTCTGGAGCCCGAGGACGTTTCCGGAGACCGCTGCGACGTCGAGGGCAACATGCGCCGCGAGGTGCTTGAGGAGACGGGGCTTGACCTCAACGATGCCCAGGCGGGCGATCGGTACTATGCAAGCCATGTCAGGCGCACCGTAACGGTGCTGCGTCTCTGTCGCTTCGATCTGACCGCGAATGAGGTGATTGAGAAGATCCACGCACACATGCTGGTTGCCGACGACAAGGAGATTGCCGGCGCGGTTGCGATACGTTCGGCCGATCCAAAAGCGCATCCCTACAATATTGCGATGCTCCCGGTCATCGACTGGTACTTTGGAGAAAGACGAGGCGCTTAACGCCTTGCGCTCGGTCTTCTGGTCGGGCAGGTTGGCGAAACGAGGACCGAGACAAGGAGGCCGATGTGGCGCGCAGCTACAGCGTCTACGACGTGTTCATCGACCGCAGACTCGCCGGTAACCCGCTCGCCGTCATCTTCGATGGTGACGAGCTCAGCGATGACGCCATGCAGGCGATCGCCAAGGAAACCAACCTTTCGGAAACGGTCTTCGTCCAGCCAGCAGACAATCCAGCCTACACGGCGCGGATTCGCATCTTCACGCCCGGTCGCGAATTGCCCTTTGCGGGACACCCGACGGTCGGCACAGCGATCGCTCTTGCCGAGCATGCGCACGGTAAGTCGACCATCGATCTCGTTTCGGTACTGGAGGAGAATGTCGGGCCGGTGCGTTGTGCGGTTCGGCTGCGGGAGGGCGAGGCGAGCTTTGCCGAGTTCGACCTGCCGCGGAAGTCGCAGCAAATCACCATGCCGCTCGACAAGCTTGGAATTGCCAATGCGCTGTCGCTGAAGACGACGGAAATCGGCTTTGAGAACCACGTGCCATCGCTCTGGAGTGCGGGAGTGCCATTCCTCATGGTTCCCATCCACGACATCGGCGCGGCGCAGCGAATGGATTTCGACCCGCAACTTTGGGAAGCGACCGTTCCCTTCGTCGATGGCGCGCTTGCCTCCGCCTATATCTACTGTCGGGGCGGTGTAAACCATGCCGCGAAGTTCCATGCGCGGATGTTTGCGAGCGGCATGGGGATCGTGGAGGACCCGGCTACGGGGGCGGCAGTGGCCGCGCTATCCGGCACCATTCACCATTTCGATCGCCTGACGGACGGACACCATGGGGTGATGATCGAGCAAGGTGTGGAAATGGGCCGACCATCGTTGATCCATCTGCATATGGATATCGAAGGCGGAGCGATCTCGAATGCCCGGATTGGCGGGCAGGCCGTGCGTATCGCAAGCGGAACGCTGGACCTTTGATTTCATTGCATTTCAGCCATGCGCAAAAATCTTCGCATTTAACCAAAGAATTTTCGAGCAGGCGCTAGACAAGCCGAACGATCCTGTTTATACGCCCCCTCACACCGCGCAAAACGGCGGTTACGGGTGATTAGCTCAGTTGGTAGAGCAGCTGACTCTTAATCAGCGGGTCGTAGGTTCGAGCCCTACATCACCCACCAGCTATCCCATTGATTGTTCAAGGGGACTGCTGATTTTCAAATGAGAGTTCTCGCTCAATTCCGCAACCCTCATGCGCCACCGTTCTTGGGCTTACGCCGCGCGGGCTTTAGCGATTGGAGCCCGTTTCCGATTGCAATGATAAAGTCGTCAAAGTCGATGTTCTCGTGGATCACCTGGGAAGTGCGTGTGAAGGGAAGTTCGGGAAACAAAAACTCCAGTTTCCCGTAATTCAGCGGATACTCCCTGGAATAGTCCTTCCACACTTTATTTCCACCCGCGTCGATTTCCTCTAATGAACCTGAGACCACTATTTGGCCGGGCGGCTTCTCGTTCTTATCCTCCTAAGCTGAGAAAGCAAATTTCGTCCCCGCGTCTCCTTCGCGATTGAGGATTTTGCCGTTTGCGTCTTCACATTGATCCGCAGCGGCATCGTCGTAAATTTCGAAGTGCTTAAAGTTGTATTTTACCGTGACGGTAACAGCAAAAGCCATGATATCCTCCATCTCTCTTGATATTTAGTCGCGATTAAAGCGACCATCGCGATGTGCCATTCTCAACGTGATCGCGTACGAACTTGGGGAGCGCTTCCCTGGGAGGTTTGCGTCAAGAATTATCGCCCTTGCATCACCAAAATTGCTTGCGATTTCGAGCAGCTCCGTCGATGCGCGAATTCGCCACATTTTGTATCCCAGGCCATCAAATCCACACCCGACAGCCTCTTTCGGTGCATCATCTGTTACGAGAAAAATTCGGGTTGAATCAAATCGGTAGCAGTGCCCTTCGAACGCATATCCGTACGCCAGAATGAGGGAGTATTCACCGGCCTTCTTCGCGTCATTGCCATGGTATAACTGTACGCGGAGATCGGTGCGGTAGCCTTCCCCTACGTCGAGACGCGCGTAATCACTCCTTTCGTTGAGCTTAACCCCATAGAGAATCAGAGCATCTGCTTCGTATCGGTCAGTTGCTGGTGCTGGAACGTCGTCTCTATCTGCCATCGGTACCTCCAGAAATTGTCAAAGGATTTCACGCCACCTCATGCAATCTTCAAGCTGTTCAATGTAATTGATGCCGCGTCCTTGGTAGCTGGCTTCGAGAAAAGCCACTGCAGCAGCTCCAAAAGTGATGCTGTCCGGTTCCAAGTAATCCCATGAGCGCATCACAGCCTCCCCGACGATATCTCGTGCCTCTTCAAGGGCGGCCTTAACGGCAAAATGATGCAGCTCGTAAGACGACTTGGACGTCCGCATTGCCTCGTCCATGAGTGCAGGCGCTAGCTGTTGCCGTAAATCTGAGAAGCGCTTTGGATTCAGGTCAGATAAGCCACGTTCGAACAGCACCGATTGGTAGACCTCAATCAGACAATCGAAAAGGGCTGCTGCAAAGGGCTTCGATTGATCGTGAACCTCGTTACTGACATCACCCATCTTGAGTGAGTTGTTGAATAATCGTAGTTGCTTCTCGTCACTCAACTCGGCGAATCTGTCGAGTTCATTGTGCAAGAGAAGATTTCCTTTGGTTCGGCGGAGTAGCCGATCAACTGCAGTGTCGAATTGAAGTAGGCCAAGCAAAGATATGAAATCGGCTATGGATTCATGATAGGCGAAGAAATCGCAGCCGCGCCCGTCTCCTTCAAGAATCCCGAGTTCGCTGAGCAAAATTAGATGCCCCATCTCATGGGCTATCGCGTCAAAATTCAGCGCAAAACATGATGTTGGGGTTTCCGGCTCGCTCTCACCGAGTTCAAGAAAGCCGAATCCAGATTGGGCGTTCTCCCAGTGTGGAATACGCGGAATTATTTCTAGGCGGTCCACCGTTGGTTCAAAAAACCAACCTATTTGGTGACCGACGTAGTTCTCACAAATGTCGAGGACACGTCGTGCACAGGCAAAGCTGTGTGTCGAGAGGAATTCCGGGGAGTTCGGACCAATGTGGTCAAAGTGGCCATCGGGGCCCGGTTCTGCAGGTGGCCGCAAAACCCCCCGATAGGGGGGCAAAATTGGCGATGCGTAGGGAATTTTCGGCTCAATCGGATTTGCGACATACATCCGATTATCTGATGGTCCTGCGAGAATCGGCCCCGCAGCCCCTCCGATCCATACTACCTCGGGTTTTTCATATCCTGGAATAAAGGGCGGTTGCGGAAAAATAAGAAATCGGGTTCCCAGGGACGGCTCGAAAACTGCCCCACCTGCGCCTTCTGGATGTGTAATCGCATCCAACGCCGCCCCCACCGCTCATTGCCCAACACCAAGCGACGAAGTAGCGTACCACTACAACGCGCCTTTTGACAAGATTGCGTCCGACAAATTGTAGTAATCCATGTCGTATGCAAATGCCTCGGTAAGTGTAAAATCGGGTCTAACTGATGGGATCGTTGTCATGGGGTCGTTGCTACTGAGGTATTTAAGTAAACTCACTGCATCAGTTCTTTTCTGGGCTACGAATCCGTTTCTGAGCCACTCCTTCAAATGCCCAAGCTGATCGATCTGCCCGACGTGCGCATCGGCGATTGACATTAGCTTACGGAAGCTCCTGTTCATGAAGTGAAGGGAGCGTGACAACTCCTCAAGCTGCAGGCGAACACCTCTCTCTATTATGCCCCCACGCTCTGCTCTTTTTAATGTCATCCTGATATCAAACGGCGCTTCGCCCATCCCTTTCGAGCCCATTTCGGGCGGCGCTATGGGCACGGTGACGTCGGCGTCGTCAGCCAGAACGTTTCTACGATACCATCTGAAGATCAGCCCGTGCCCCATCATACCGAACGGGCCAAGCTCGGCCGCTCGCAAGGCGCCCATGCTTGCCGCGCCGTAGAGCCGTATTCCTTTCGACATCGCCCAAAGGATTTCTTGATGGCGAACCGCTGGTGATTGGGCGAAAACTCCGTCGATGAGAGCGATGGTGGATGGATCATAATCAACCACCGCTCGAACAACATCTCCACACCCAGCGGGAGGGAGGTATTGTGCGTCCAGGTGCTCCCGTGCCTCAGCGGCGCTGATGGTTGGGCCAAGGAAAATGACCACATCACTGCGCAAGGTCGAACTCCGGATTGGTTTCCAATGGGGGAGCAATCACTTTCACTATATGAAGCGGAAGTTGTTCATCGGAGTGTAGGTGGACAAGAATAGCCGCTTGAGCGCCCGCAAGTTGCAACGCAGTCAATATCCGCCGTATTGGATCCTTCGAAGGGCCGTTGTCTACGTCTGCCTGATACGTCCACTCGCCCCTTGCTAATTGGGTTCGCCAATCCGCCAGTTCGGCATCATCTGGATAGCCGTAGAGATCGGTCCTGACATCTTCTCGGGCTGCTGAAATGACACTTAACCTCGACTGACATGCTTCAAGAAGGGCGCTGGCCAAGGCACCATCGTGGGTGAAGGCACACCCGAAACCCTCGGCTGGCAATGGAGCAAACGGGGCTTTTTCCGCATTTTCAATGATGTGAACCCAGTAGACAGGGAACTCATGCTGGGTTGGAATCCGCCAGATGCCAACCAGAAAGCCCGCTGCATGGAGCGTATTGACGATTTCGCCGGGAAGCCCGGCAGTAACGGACCGAGCGTTTATTTGGAAACGGTCAAAGAAATGGGGAGTTTTCAGTGCCGTACAGCGGGCTTGACGCTCCAAAATCTCCAAGCAGGCATGTATGACTGCGTGTTGGATGCTCGTGCTAGCGGCAAGGCCCGTGGTGTCGCGCGGAACCCACCGTGGGTGAGGGGACGGCATCGTGTACGCGGTATCGACGAGGCCTAACGGAACCGAGGTTTTCCGGCCCGAGAACAAATCTCTCCCATTAATCCAATTCAGCATTTCGTCGGTGTCTCGGACGCCAAGGTGCGACCAGAGCCCTTGTTTTTTGCTTTCGCGGAAGGGCGCCGTGAAAATTGAGGAAGGGGCGATGCGCTCTGAAGCCCAACCTTCAAGGGATTCCATGAGTGCCGATATCGCGGCCACGGAAGCGGTCATCCCTTTACCTTGGCTCACGGTCACAGACAAAGATTGGGGGCGGACTGCCTGAACAACAGGAATTCCGATCCAGTCCAGATTGGTAACCGAGCCCAGTCTGGTTATGCCAAATTCCGACTTCCGGGCCAAAATCCTCTTCACTGTCTGCCACGGGTCGGGCAGCGCTCGAAATTGAGCATCAAAGACGATATCCAGCAGCCCTTCGTACAGTCCCTGCCTCCTTGCCGCTATTATCTTGAAAAGAAGTCCAATTCGTTTCTCGCTCTGTTCGCAAGCCAAGTGGCTTTCTGCCCTTCGGCGATCCGGATTGCGTTTGCCAGGTCCTTTTTGATAGACGACGGTCGTTCGCTTAGGGCATGCCTCAGTTTCGCGCTGTGCCTATATAACTCGGGGAGCCAAAACAGCTGGCCGCTGCTACGCCCGACATCGATAGCATTTTGCAAGGTCAACAGCGCTTCATCATTTCGGCCGAGCCTATGGAGAACCTGTGCACGCATGTCGCTGTGCATCGAGAAATTGTCATCCGTGCCCAGTTGTTGCTGAAGCTGAAGGGCTTCTTCGAAGCGCTTGCCTGCATTTTCGTCGGAGGAGGTCATCAGTTCCGACCACCCGCAGTACATGTTGGCCCGTGCTTGGCTTGCTGCGAGGCCGTGCTCTTCAGCCAGCGACAGCATCTTTTCCCCTAATGCGTAGACGTCATCGTACCTTCCTTGGCACCGACGAAGTACCATCGCATAGTAGAGCCCATGAACCATACTCCCGACGTGTTCGGTTGATTTGGCCCAATCCAAGCACCGTTGGATTGCGGCCTCACTGGCGTCAACCTCATCGAGAAGCAGGTAGGAGAGAGCGCTCTCGCCGAGCCCACATACCTTGGCGTCGTGTCCGCCAAAAAAGGCGCGGTTTCGGACCGCTCTGTAAGAGTCATATAACTCAAGCCCTTTCGCGACGCAGTCGAGACAGAAGTTGTGTTCACCAGCGTGAAAGCTCGTGGCCCACCCGCAGTGATACGACTGAAGCTTTGTTTCCTGGTCCTCGACGGATTGCATGTCTTCCACAAGGATCCGTGCGCGAGATTGTTGTGTCTGAATATTCGGCGCTGTGAACCACCATCCCCAATATAAAGGAAAATGCCTCTCCCGAACGGCAGAAGGTTGTTTCTGCAAGAGTTGCATCGCTCGTGAATAGATCCGTCGTGCAACTTCGGAGCCTTCGCCTTCGAGAGCCGTCGCCACTACCCCTTGGAGCTTGAGCAGGTCCAACGTGAGGTCAGTCCGATCGGCTTCGCGCGAAGATATGTTGTTTATCGCTTCGGCGCAGAGTGTGAGGGAAACATTGGCCTCATGCATAGCGGATCGAAGGACGCTGGCTTCCGCCGCTGCCAGTGCGAACCTTGCAGCGGCAACATGTAGGCCAGCTTCGGCACACTGCCAGGCAGCTATTGCTGCGGGCAAGCTTGGGGTTCGCTCTTGGATCAGCAAGTCCGCTATCCGCCGGTGTATTCGTCGCCGATCGCTCTTCAGGAGACTCCCATACGCAGCTTCTTGCATTAGGACATGGCGAAATTGATAGGTGCGGGGAGCCGTAGGCAACGGTTCGATGATGCCTTGTGAAAGCATGCGCTCGATATGGACATCAACAGCCTGATGGCTTGTTTCTTCAAGAAGATACGAGAGCAGCGGGATACTGAATTCACGACCTATTACGCTAGCAAATTGAGCAACCTTTCGAGCAGGGCCGGTTGCCGCCAGCCTTGCCGATAGCAGATCGTTTAACGAAGTGACGCCACCATCGAGTAGTAGCCCCCGCCATTCTGGCGATCCTTTCCCAAGTGCGTGACGTCCCCGGAAGAAATCGGTCAGTTCTTCAGCGTAGAGGGGCATCCCGTCGCATTGGTCCAGAATGAAATCAGACAGTCCCGGAGGGGGAATCTCACCCCATATTGAGGCCACCAGATCCCGAACTGCGGGCGGAGCCAACCCAGTGAGTTCCATTTCAGTAGTGGCAGCTAGTGACCGCCGTATCCGCGAAGTTTGTAAGATTAGGACCGGGAGCCTGTGAGCCAGCGAACCAAGGCGATCCATCAGCTCGACCGTCATCCCATCGGCCCAATGGACGTCTTCAAATACGAGGAGCGTAGGGGTGCCGCTGGATTTGCACGTCAACAGATGAGTAGCGGCTTCCACGACCTCCTGTCGGAAGGCCCGACCGGATAGGTCCGTCGTGCGAATCTGGCCTGGGTTGCTTGATTTTTGATCAGCTGTGAACGAAAGGATCGCGGCGGCGGAAGCCTCACTTAGCTTTCTGCCAGTTGCTCGGAGAGCCTTCAAAAAAGCTGCCGTATCTCCATCCCTCAGAATGGATGCTCCCACGACCGCTTCGAGAAAGGCGACGAACGGGTGCAACGGTTGGCTTTCCAGACGTCTATTGCACTGGAACACCACGGTGTCATGTTCGGTTTTCGTCAATCTATCCGCGAATTCACGGACCAGTTTCGACTTGCCAATACCTGCTTCGCCGACCAGCGCTATCGCACTACCGTTGCCCTCGCTGGCTGCGTCCCAAGCTTTCGAGAGTGCCGTCAGCTCCTTTTCCCGGCCCCTGATGGGCCTGTTGAGGTCTTGAGGCAACGCCCGTCCAGGTGGCTCCTCCAGGCGACCTTGGGGTCGCCAAAGGCCAATCGGTTCGTCAAACCCTTTGAGTTTGGCCTCTCTCAACAGGCTGTATTGAAATTTGCTGCGCGTCAGTTGGAAAGTGGATTCAGCGACCAGCACTGAATTCGGATCGGCCTCAGCCTGCAAGCGGGCCGCAAGAATTGGCGCCGTGCCTATAATCTCATTGCCTTCCGAGGAAAACACGACGAGGCTGGTCGCAACTCCGATGCGCAACTTGAATACTAAGCGCGACTTCGCTTTGGGTTTGGCGGCAAGTTCGATCAGTTCCAGCGATGACTGAACTGCGTTTTCAGCGGCATCTTCGTCTTGTTCCGGATATCCAAAGAAGCAGCAGCCACCGTCGCCAAGGCGCTGATGGAGAAAGCCGCCATGCCTTTTTATGATCGTTTCAGCGTTTTGGTGCAGGGCCGAAACGGAGCGGAAGAACTGTTCTGGCTCGCTTTTTAGTAGAAGCTCTGTCGATCCAACTATATCGTAGAATAGGGCAGTCACCTGCCGTCGCTCGCCTGAGAACCGAAATTGCGCGTCTAGGGTCTTCATGATGGATCGCCCAGCATCAAAGAAGCCATGCAAGGACAGCCGATTTGTTGCTTTGATGCAAGCTCTAAGTACCCTTACTCAATTATTAATTGAGCCGGTGGTGGAACGAGCACGTTGTAAGAAAAGGGCCTCAGCTAGAGATACGACGGGCCAAGTACGTCATCGACTGATTTTGCGACAGGCCCGCGCGGTGAATGGTCTTGTACGGGGCGAGCCGGTGGAACAAACACCCTAAGGGAGGGTTGCTCTGTTTCAACAAGCGGAGCCCGTCATGGACCACACGTTCGACTGACATCTGATGAACTTACCGCTGCTACGCTTGAAGGTGCAGCCGTTTACGGCGCCGGCGATGACACGGTTGGCAGCGTGGATCATCTATATGGACCAAGTACCAACGCGACCGTTGTGATCGACGTGGGCGGTTTCCTTGGTATCGGAGCGAAACCGGTATCGGTCCCGATCAGCGATTTGGATTTCATGCGGGATGAGGATGGCCAAGTCCCCATGCTGTCACCGGCTGGACTGAGGATCAGCTCAAGGCGATACCGGAGCACAAAGATTGACTTCGATGCCCAGAACTCTAGCCGCGCCTTTTTGAAGAGCGCACACCTGTCCGTGAGATGAGACTTCGGTCCTGTACGCACTTGAACGTCTGACTCGACCTCAGGGTTCTCACCCCGAGGTCGCTCGACGTTATTATAGGCTACCAATATCCTTCCTGAGCCAGTCAGATAGCATTGTCGTCCTGTCGATGCGTCGCTTCAGGCAAATAAAGGTAGCGATCAAATCGAAGACCGAAGCCACCGAGCCAACCGCCGCTAAGCGTGGTCGTGCCGTTGCATGAGGCGTTTCATCAACGCCCGTCATTCTAATTTTTCTCATGATGGATCGCGGCATCCGAGCCGCGCCTTCTTCAAGCATGCGAGAACAATTGGCGGAGCTGCCAATTCGACATGCTCCGCGTGAACCGCCAGTCCGCTTAAGATATCAGCTTGAAAGGGTGAGACAGCTTTTCAGAGCTGTCAGAAGGAGATGAAATCTCAGGCAACGGTGGCGTGCAAGATGATAAATTCTGCCATTGCACGCCTCCTGTGGGTTGTGTCGCCAAGCCCGAGAATACATAATTCGTAGCCGTTTACAAGTTGGGCTTGTGGTCGGACCCGTGTCCGGCCCCTTCGTCTGTTTGCGAGTGCATTCGCTAATAGTCCCATTCGGGGCCGCCTCGTGCTAGCAGAGCCCGACTATTTTTGAAGCCTAACCGGGCGCCATTGCGGCCTTCGCGGACACGTCTGCACGATACAAATCCACGGAATCCGAAATGAGAAGGAAAATTTCCCTCTCTTCTAGCTCATCGTGCGGAGGGGCGATCGAATAACTCCAGACGGCCTCAGGCAATCCCTCTGGAGTTACCGAGAACTTCAGCGCTCGATCTGTCGGTTGGATGACTACCTAAAATACAACCAGCCCTTTCATATTAGGTCATCGTAATTTACCCTGCTAGCCAGAGCCATTGCGCGGAGGGAATATGGCGGACACTCTCGACGTTTATGCCAGGGTTCAGCGGCAAATTGAGGAAGACATCGAGCAACGAACAAGGGAGCACCAAGGAAGGGTTTCGATGATAAGGCTGGCTGCCGAGGTTACCGGCAACCGTTCGGCCATGCCATACACTGCCGTCGCGGTTGGCGACTCGTGGTTCGATTATCCGCTCGTGAATGATTTGGTTTTTGGTCAGAGCGACATCATTGCACAGCTCGAACTTCTACATGATCACGAGAAGCTCATTCTCCGATTGGCACATCACGGTGATGCCACGACAGATATGATGTCGCGGCCCAAGCAACAGCGCTTGATCCGGGCTCTCTCAGATCCGCGAAATTGGTTCGGCGGCAAGCCTGACGCGATCTTCTGCTCGGCGGGCGGAAATGACGTCGCTGGTGACCAGTTTATCAATTTCCTGAAGTTTAATGACGGGATACCGCCAGAGCAGGGACTGGATACAGCGAGGTTCGACCGCGTTTTGGGAGTCGCCGAAGCGAATTACATGACCCTATTCGAACTTCGCGATCGATACGCTCCGGGTGTTCGGGTCTTTGCCCATACCTATGATTTTCCAACACCTGATAACCGCCATCCACTGTGCGCTGGACCGTGGCTCTATCCTTCGTTGAAATCGCGGAACTGGAGCATCGCGGACGGGAAGATTATAGTTGCGAAAGCGCTTAGAAAATTTCGCGATATGATGAAGGGTTTAGAGGCACATGCAGGAAACAAATTCTCGGTGATCGACACGCAGGGGACGTTCACGAACCCGACGTATACGAGAGACTGGACCAACGAGTTGCACCCAACTGACACGGGATTTAAGCGATTGGCCAAGAAATTTGACCCGTTTTGGCTGAGCCGTTTGGCAGAGGACCGCGCAATCGAGGGGAACACACGAGCGCTTTAAACGCGGGAGGAGGGGGACGTGAAGGAAGGGGCGAGAGCGACTCCGTACGTTACAGCTGCGATGTTTGTCGGGGGCAGCGTTATCAGCTCAATTGGGAATGCAGCGGAAGTTTTCGGCTGCCCAGTTTTTTCAGTAAATCGGTTGCCAATTCGCGTTCCGTTCCTGTTCCGGAATGCGGCGGGCGCAATCTCGTTCCAGCGGCTCTCCAGGGCTTCATCGCTTCGCACGTCAAGCTGCGCAGCGCGCGCTTTGCTCTGAAACTCCCGCTCCAATGGTTCTGGCAGCGCGATGGAAGGCCAGGTGGCCGTCGCGTTTCTGAAGCGGGTGTCGAGGGTGTAAACAGTCTGGGTACTATTGGAGCTTACGGGCTCAGTGAGCGGGAGTTTTAGGCACGGCGCGCTAAGCATCCTATGGGGGGGAAGCCAATACCTACCAGCCGTATGGCGGCCCGAGGCGCGAATGTGTCTCGCCATTCCCCCGGGAGCTCGAGCGCCGAGACTGCCAGCCGGTGAGGCCCCTTCCCGGAACCAGCCACATTGCGTGAAGACCATGCAAGGCAATGGGAACCAACAGTCTAGCGTCGCGTTCTAGGTAGAGTTCCAAGGCGATTAACACACTGCGCCTTGGCCTTTCCAAATGTCCCTGTCATTTGCCCCGCTTCCTGCGGGGCTCCTTTCTGCCTCTGGAGGAGGGAGGAACCACCATGTCTTGGTTCAGTCCGAACGGATCGCCTCAATCATCATCGAGTTTTATCGCCAAGGAGTCCGAGACGAGAAGCAGTTGCGCGCGCTCATCGACGTGGCGCGCGGGTTCATAGATCGATCTCCGTAGACAATACGAACGACGGTCGGGAACTGAAGCGAACCAGCGGCGTTTTTTCAGGTCGTGTCGCCTTAGGCACGTTGTTTTGAGATGTCCCGATACTATAGAGCCCCGCCAACACCGCGGGGCTTTTCTTCTGCTTTTCCATCAAGAGGCCGTCCCTCGTAGGACTTAGGTCCTATAAGACCTCAAACGCGTGAACCATACACGGGTCTGGTGCGTTGAATCTCCAGAGAAAGGAGACTGACCATGACACGGTTGATTATCGCAGTGGCCGGCCTCGCAGCACTACTGGCGAGCGCTCCTGCCGAAGCGCAAGGTATCTATTTCGAGTTCGGTTCCGGCGACTCGAGGTATTATGACGATCCGCCACCGCCTCGTTACTACCGATACGGCCCAAGGTACCGTGACTATGACCGGCCGCGCTACGCTTACCGCGACGCATGCTGGAGGGTGCCTTACCAGCACCGAAGCCACAACCACTACATCACCAGGTACAGAACGGTTTGCCGATAGAGAAGCAGCCTCGCGTTAAGCGGGGCGTTTCTCGTTCCTAAATGACTTCCCCGTCCGGAGCGCTGCCTGCCAGCCGATTTTCGCCAGGTTTTCCCGTTACCGATAAAGAGACGGCCTTTCGGGAATCTCGACTGCCGCGCGGGTTCCCGTTTTCCAGGCCTGCAGGCAGGCCTTTGTCACCAGCATCGCCATGTAGCCGTCCCATGCACGTGAGCCCAAGGGCGTCTGCGTGAGAATGCCCGTCGTCCAGGCCTCCAACTGCGCACGATAGGCCTGCCGGAACCGTGGCCGCCAATCGGCAGGTGTTCGAAATACGTCGTGGCCTTTGGAGCGGAGCGTGGTTGCCGGGCTCGGGTCGAGAGCGACGGTTCCATCCTCGCAGACAAGTTCAGCCCGCACGTCGTAGCCATACTGCGCGTCCGTGAAGACTTCGATGTCGATCACGACGCCGGATTCGGTCTGTAGCAAAATGAACTGCGGCTGCCTGTTCGGGGCGTTGCGGGTGGCCGGAGGGCTTGCGATAATCGCCGAGGTGATCTCTTCGCCGAGAAGATACCGCACGATGTCGAACTCGTGGCCGGCGGAATTGGCGATCACCAGTTCGGATGTAAGATAGTCCGGGCCGACGGCGTTTCGGTGAACGCAATGCAGGAAAAGCGGTCGCCCAAGTTCACCGGAGGCGAGCGCCTGTTTCATCTCGATGTAACCGGCATCGAAGCGTCGCATGAAGCCGACCTGCACGAGACGCTTGCCGGCCGCGACTTCCGCTCGAATGATTGCCTCGGCAGCCTCCAGGCTTGCTGCGAGCGGTTTTTCGACGAGGACAGGTTTTCCTGCGGCAATCGCCTTCAGCGCCAGCGCCGCATGTGTCCCGTCCGGAGAGCAGACCATCACGGCATCGATGTCAGGATCGCTGATCAAAGTATCCGCATCTGCGATGACGCGCACGCCAAGGGACGCTGCTATCGTTTCGGCGCGACCGCGATCGAAATCCTGCACGGCGACCAGCCTGGCATTCGCGACGCCCTCGGCCAGAATGGCCGCGTGATCGGCACCCATGACGCCGGTTCCGATGATACCGATCCTGATCTCTTTCATTGACCCTCCCATTCGAAAATCGCCGCCCTGTCTACTGGCAAATCTATGACCGCGACAGGAGAGATTTCAAGCTCACTGCGGGCGACGATAGCGCGTCTGGCGCAGGTTTGGCGCCCTGTGCGATCAACATCTCGGCCACTTTGATGTCCCGCGCAATCCGATTGCCGCGTCCCCAGCCGCTTGCGGCTAGAACCCGATGATCGTCGGCGAGATGAAATAGCACCTCCGTCTCCTCGTCGATCTGCCGAGTGATCGTGCTCGTCGTTTCATTGACCAGGCCGGCGATCTGCAGCGAGAAATCGTATTGGTCCGACCAGAACCAAGGAACGATCTCGTAAGGCTTTTCCGGGCCGAGCATGTTAGCGGATGCATGCGCCCCCTGATCCTGTGCGTTGCGCCATGCTTCCAGACGGATCCTCGTGCCTCCATAGGGGAAGGAGCAGCAGTCCCCGGCGGCATAGATTGCCGGATCGCTCGTCTGTAGCGCTGCGTTGACGGCAAGACCATTCTCGACCGAGAGACTCGCCTGCTGCGCGAGTTCGCAGCGGGGTTCGGCGCCAATGCCGACGACGAGGGTCGTCGTCTCGAGGATCTCGCCGTTGTTCAGGAAGAGGGTGATGCCAGCAGCACGCGCCGCGATTTGCCCGGTGCTTGTACCGCAAAGGATGCGGACGCCATGGGCCTCGTGGAGCGCGTGAACGCGCGCTGCGATTGCTTCCGGTACCGCTCGCATCAGGATACGCGGCAGAGCTTCGATGACCGTGACCTCGAGGCCTCTTTGCCTTGCCGCTGCAGCGAGCTCCAAACCAATGAAGCCTGCGCCGATGATCGCCAGATGCCCGCCGGGGACAAGACGCTGCGACAGCCGCTGTGCATCGTCGTGCGTGCGCAAATAGAAAACATGGTCCATGCCTTCCACGGATGGGAGCCGTCGTGGTGATGAACCCGTCGCGAGCAACAGCTTGTCGTAGGATATGCGGCGTCCGCTCGCCAGTCGAATGGACCGGTTTTCTCGATCCAATCCGACAGCCGCATCGCCCGTCATCATCTCTATCGACTGCTCTGCGAGCACGGCACCGCTGACGATAAAAGGCGGCTCGATGCCCTCCGAAGACATCAGGTGCTCTTTCGACAAGGGCGGACGTTCGTAGGGAAGGTGCCGTTCCTCTCCGATCAACGTGATGCGACCATCAAATCCCTGATCACGCAGTGCGAGCGCTGCTCTGGCGCCGCACTGGCCGCCTCCGACGATGACAAACTGTGCCATAGCGCGTCACTCCAGGCCGAGGTAGACGCTGCCGCCTTCCACCTTTGTCCGGTATGTCTTGAGATTGACGCAGACAGGGGCCCCACGTGCCTCGCCGGAACGGTAGTCAAACCTGCCATTGTGTTTTGGACACTCGATGATGTGGTCCATCACCAATCCGTCGGCGAGGTGCACCTTTTCGTGGGAGCACATTCCATCGGTCGCGTAGAAGTTGTCATCAGGGCTGCGGTATATGGCGAAGGTCTTGCCTTCGTGATCAAAACGGATCACGTCCTCATTGTCGATGTCATCGATCCCACAGGCCCTAATCCACGCGCTCATCCAATCCTCCCACGCTTGTATTGCTTGATCGAGGC
>Ga0123342_1005316_pt1 | contig 18796 bp, 3 predicted proteins | sample Turbeawhitnodule_FD_89960 | JGI IMG/M metagenome (GOLD analysis project Ga0123342, IMG submission 89960) | Root nodule microbial communities of legume samples collected from Mexico - Turtle bean Mexico white nodule | ecosystem: Host-associated > Plants > Roots > Nodule | place: Mexico: Nepantla...
AGGTTGAGTCAGGCATCTGTTTCGGTTAATGATGTTTGGGGGGCAATTTGGGTTGGAATTGTGAGTGAAATTTGGAAGCATAGGAACTCGGTCGTCTTTAATGGAGAAGTGGCAGATGTGTTAAAAGTTTTTGCCTCGGCGCAAGTAAAGGTGTGGTCTTGGATTGCTGCAAAGTCCTGCGAAGTTTATTTTTCCTATCCTGTTGGGTTCTGGATCCTTTGGCCTGTATACGGCTTATTCGATGAAGCTAGTTAGCGTTTGGTTTGGTTGGTCATTTGCCGGCGGTTTTGGATGTCGAGTTAGAAGTTGAATTTTATGTGTGCTTGTAAAAGGGTTGGATCATCCCTGAAGTAGTTCCCATTTATTGAATTTTTTATTGTCAATAAAAAAAAGAGTCTAATAATGTGTGGTTAGCAGCTGTTTCTTAGGGTTCAAAGCTAGAGGCGGACCATGTTGTCTTTCTCTCAGTGGATTACGAGATATTTCAGTCATGTTCAATGTTCCACTCCCATTTCCTACCTCTTTTTATAAACGACTGAGTATAAACTGGTAAATGTTCTCTGTACAATATACATAGTGTTAAAGTCTGGAATAGGCATTGAATCCTTCCCCAAAAGGCTTATAATAAGGATTAACGTGTAGTTTTCTAAAGAGACTGAATTCCTCCATAAGCAAAATCTTTATATTGTTATATATAGTTTGTGTAAAGCTGGAAAGTGCCCAATTGAATCTAATGCTTTTCACATTTTCTGTCATTGAGTGTTTCGTACCAGGTAATAGCTATTTTCCACATGGTCTAATAATATTCCTCCTGCTCCAGAATCACTTCCTAAACCTCAGTCTGCAGAACTTTCGTCCAAAACAACTAACACATCCTCTCTCATGACAGAAAAGAAAGTGTATACCAAAAACATCAGATATCTTCACAGCCCAATGCAGTCACAAAAGCTCAAACTCTCTACCCCAATTACCTTCACACCTTCTACGTTCAAATTCGTGGAATAACATATTATGAATGATCCGATAACGGTTCGATAACTTAAGAAATAGACTTTAAGTCTAACTCAACCTCATAAAACTGCTTATTATATACAATGAAATACTCTAATCTATAATCGATGTGAGATCTTCAACACAAGTTCAGCTTGAGATTAAGACAGCTCTAGAAAAAGAAGTAACCGATGAAGAACCTAATGGAAATGGAAATGGCAGTGGTGCACTTAAGAATGAATCGGTTGAAAATCAAGTCATTGGCCATAATGAAAAAGAGGTGACTACAAAGGTGAAGAGTTCCTATCGCCAATACCAAATAACATTTTATCTCCAAATATAAGACATCGGAATGTAATGTCCAGAACTCCCATTAATAGTGTAGTTGAAATACTAAACAAATCATTATAATAGAGACTTTCATACAGTTGACATATTCAATCCGCTTGGTTAACGCAAACAATAACAGGAACATCATTACAAGAAATTAAGAGATTAAGTAAGATTATGTCATTAATCAACTACCAAATCAACTCGATAAGTCACAAGTCTTAAAAAACTTGGATCTACACGAGACCTACAGGGAAAGGCTCATCTTAAAATGATATAAATAGGAGGTCCTTCCACTACTAACAATTTTTACTAACTTTTGACTACTTGGTTTCTAAATACTAGAATAAAATAATTTAATAACAACGAATTTATAGATAAACTAAAAAATTATTAATATATAAAGTTGTATAGTGATGTCTAACATAAATTTTTTTATTTATATATATATTATTAATAAAAAAATTATAAAATAATTTTTGTATGTAATTCGTGGCTGACAATTTGTATGTAATGTTGAATTTACCTATCAAAACACATATATGGGTAATTTATCTACAAATATGTATTTGTAGGTAATAATCTATACGTATAATGCTTAGTTTATCGATAAATAAATATTTGTGGATAATATTTGTATCTAATATTGATTAATAAATATCTGTATGTAATACCGACTTATAAATATTCGTATATAATACCGACCGATAAATATTTATGAATAATATTTAAATGTAATGTTGAATTTACTTACAAATATGTATATGTATGTAATAGTTCATAAGTAATTTTTATTTTTTTTAGTATTAGTAGTGAGTTGGCTACAACTTAATTAACGACAAATGCACTGGGAAAAGATAAAAACAATGCAACGAATAAGATTACTAATAGTAAAAAATCATGATCTAATTTAGAATTTAAAGTAGTTAGTAGTTAAATTTTTTGTAGCTAATATTTGATATCAATTTAAAAATTATTTTAAACACTAATAATTTTTTAGTTTATAAAATAGTATATAATTTAGTTATTATTTTTCATTTTTAAATTAATTATTATTATTAAATATTTTTCTTGTGGTGAGTAATGTTGCTACGTAAAAAAGAGAGGAGAAATGGAGAAACAAAGACATGAAGATGAAGAATTATTATTTACAATCTCTTCATGCAATATATGAATACTATGATGCTGGTTTCTTAATAATTCTTAAGGTTGTTGTGTTGTTCAATTTAATTTGAAAACGGTCTATCGATGAATGTTGTATAGTGTTGTTGAACAATTATCATTAAACATTTAATATTTGTTAAGTGATGGTTGTTTGTGAGTTTGAGTTGAATATTTTTTAGGAGGCTTTTAGGTTGTTTGTTTATCTTGTTTTTCTCTTTAGCGGCTTTGGTTGTTTCTGGATTGTTTTCTGCTAGATGGTGGCTCTTTTCCTAGTTTGGGAGTGAGTGTTTTGGAGAGATGTGTTGCCGTGTCTTCACTACAAGAAAATCATGAAATAGAAACTAATTTTTAGAGACTAAAATAATTAACTACAATAGGAACTAAAATAGAGACCATTTTAGAAACTAAAAAAAAATTGGTTTCTAAATTAGTTTATATTATTTTATATTATTGTTAAATAGTTTCTAAATTGGTATCTAATTAGCAACTAAGGTTTTAACTATCAATTATTTAGTTTCTAAATTTGGTAGCAAAAACCTTTGTTACTAATTAGATATCAATTTAGAAACTATTTAACAATAATAGAAAATAATAGAAACTAATTTAGAAACTAAATTTCTTTTTAGTTTCTAAAATGGTCACTAATTTAGTTACTATTGCAACTAATTATTTTGGTTTCTACAAATTGGTTTCTATTTCATGATTTTCTTGTAGTGCTTATTATGTATAATGGTTGAATTACCGCTGAAATAGTTCTATTTATTTATTTATTATTGCTGATAAAAAAAATATTTGTTAAAAACTAAATTTAATTAGTTAATAATGTTGTATTTATGTGTGTACGTAAAACTATTTTAGATAATAATAATTTTTTTTAGTTATTAAATTAATATCTAATTTAGTTAATATAATAATTAATTATTTTATTTAATATTTTTTTTAGTGTTAAATAAATGAATTAAAACTAGAATAAAAAAGAAAATTATTTCCAATTGATATTGTGGTTCTTTACTAATTAACTAAAAATAGAATAACTTAACGTTAATTAATTATTGATAAATAATTAAATATTTCCATATTAAATAATGCAAATGAAAATAAATATAAATGCAATGCTCGTACATATCTCATAAAAATAATTTTGCCTATACAATAATCATAAATCCTTATACAGAAATTTTAAGAAAAGAAATATACTTGCACAGAATTATTATTCAACTGTTTAATTTGTATAATCGTTAATTTAAAATATGCACGATTATTTAACATAACATTACATGCTTGAATTATATAGCCAAAATAAACTTATAATTTAACAATATAAATAAATATTCCAAACACATTAAAATTTAAGAAACCATTTTATTCATTAAATTACAACGTAATATATGATGTATTTTTTTTTTTTACAAAAATACATATAGAATTAAATATGTTTTTCTCAATGTACTATAATGTAAAATTGGTTTTTCTCATTGATATAATCTTTAGATAATCGAAGTGTTTGTAATATGAAAACGATTAAAATGAATCATTAAAAGACAATATTAATTATTGTTTTGACATGGTAAACATGAACTTTCAGCATGAAGTATATTATAATATTCACGTTAGTTAGGGATGAATCATAATCCACCATTTTGACTTTATTTTTTATATAAAAAATGTTTAAAATATTAATATTTTATTTATATTAAAACAGGACTTTATAATTATAATAAATATTATAATTAATATAAGTGTTTTTTAATATTTTTTTAACTTAGAAAGAATGAGATAGCTTTGCAATCACATTGTTTCCACTCTCCCTCTCCATCTGTCTAACCATGTTTTTAACATCCAAAATTTTACTTCTCACTTTTGCTTGATCAAGAATTTTCTTGTTTGAGGAAAAATGGACCTAAGAGTAAGGTAATTTTATTGTCATATTCTAGTTTGAGCGATAATCTTTTGCTTGAGCGAAGATCTCTCACTTGAGTGAAAATATCATAACAAATTTTCTTAAAACTGATACTTTTCAAGTTTTCACCCAAAATAAATACTCAACTTGTATTTTATAAAACATATAAGACCAAAATGATATCACCTTCACTACAAGAAAATTATTAGATATAGACTAATTTTAGAGACAAAAAAATAATTAGTAACTATATTAACTAAATTAGATATTATTTTAGAGACTAAAAAAATATTGGTATCTAAAGTAGTTTATATTATTAATAAGTTTATCAATTGGTATCTAATTAGTTACTAAAATTAATTTGGAAGTAGGTGTAGTGTGCTCAAACTCTAAAGAAAAAACAGGATAGTCTAACCTGCACCAAGTTCTGATCAATGATCCAAACATATCACTAGGACTATGAACTACCAGAGACTAATTATATAGTTATAACCACCACATGCAAACAAACCATAAAACTTAAAACTGACTCAAATAAAAAAGGAGTGAAAAATGAACTTACTATAACCAAAATTCTGATAACGTAATATTACTTTACTCACTTCCTAGCAATCTAGTGGTAGCCTCTAATAGTTAGTATGATAAAATAGGTGGTCAAAATCTTAGAGAGAATGCAAAAAAAATAAAAAATAAAAAAGATGATAATTATATTAAAATGAAACATGAATAACTGATTTTTTATTTATTTATATACATTTTTTACTTTAACAATAAAATATTCAGATGTCATTTTAATTATATCAATTTAACTCAAACTATATTTTAGGTTATTATAATTTAGGTTTTACATCTATTATGTGAATGATACACCAATTTTAAAAGAAGAATAGAAATGACCTTATGACATTTTCTATTGTAAATACAAGGGTTATCTAATTTTATTTTGTAGAAAAAAAAGAAACTTAGTCGAAAAAAAAAAACTAATACAATATTTTTTTTTATCAATAATAAAAAATAAATAAATGGAAACCACTTCATACTTAACCTTATACAATACAATATCCTCATAATTAAGCAAAATATGGCATACCCACGAATTATGTAAATGAATGGTACAGTGTCTAACTTGTTTATGAGAAGGGTTCCCTATGCTTAACAGTTAAAAGTGTACACTTGTAGCCAAACATGTTATATTATAATCCATAAAATGGAATGCACTTTCCCTTTAAGTCTAATCACAATTTCTTATCGTCTAACTCCTATCTTCTTGTCCAACTTTCTAGGTTTTGGGTGTTGCTTCTCCACTCATTCACTTACTATTATTGCTCTCATCAACATAGCCTTGCATTAAATTACACCTCCACAGCATCCAATGTTCACAACCACCAACCCTACTATGGTTATCCAAAACATGTTGGTGCGGTCATTGCTTGCAACAATCCTATCCTACACTCTCACTTAACACTTTTAGCTACACTTTGTTAGGGAAAGATTCAACAACCCCACTTGGATTCAAGAACACTTTGTGACACTTATTCTTACCGATAATTTTTTTTACTGTTTTTATTAATTATATTTTTATTTCATTTGAATTATTTTCATTTCAATAGTAATATATAATATAGTCACGTTGTTTTAGTTTGTATAAAAAATTAAATTAAATTATAAGTAATTTTATTAATTAATTAATTATTTAACTAAATTGTATATAACTTATTTTAAATCTCTTTGTTTACATCAAAATGATAAATCTCCAAAATATCAATTACTAAATAATGAAATAATTAATTATATTATCTATAAATCTTAAATAATTAATTATATAATCTATTCAAATAAAAAACATAAAAATAAATCTGCTTGCAAGTACAACTTCAATTAAAAAAATAAAAAATATGTATACAAACACGACTAAAACACAATTTCAATAGAAATATAAATAAAATTGAAATTCATGTTTTTATGCACGACTTCTTATTAAAAAGAATTGATGATTAAATTTTAAGTTATGCATGCAACAAGTCTTCTTTATTTAAAAAATCATTTTTATAAACACACTTATCCAATTATATAATTCTTAAAAAATTATCCATTTTAATAAAAATATTAAAAAATTTTAACATTTGTGTAAATTTTGCCAACATCAAATACTATTAGAGTATATCATATATTTTTATAAAATTATCTTTAAACACAAGGGAATTTCTAATAGAAGTATTATATAATGCATCACAAAGGGAGGATTCAATTCTATCCAAATTTGTTGTCAGAAGAATAATCCTAATGCAACAACACCCCGCGCCCACCAAAAACAAGTATTAAAATAACCTTAAAAAGTAATAAAGAAAAATACGGTTTTGACCCTTCCAACAGTGAAAATCAGCTAAATTCACGAAACACACAGTGCAAACTACAAGTTGTTTTCACATAAAAATATATGTTTTTGACGTGATATAATTATTTTGTAAGTTTTTAAAATATTCATAAAAGTCAGTGTTGATCTCTTTCTATCTATTTTGTTGGTATTGCTTATAAACTAGGAAACTCGGACACTCCTCTAAAATGACGTGTGTGTCAATATCTGACACTCATAGGACACGTATTTGTGAAATGTCCAATTCAAAACATATTTATTGAATTTTTCACAATTCTAGCACGGTTCTAATATAATTTTAAAAAGAAAAAATACATTAATTTTTTAAAATCTTAAATTTATTATATAAATTTTTAATATGATTATAAAAATAAGAAACAAATCATTTTGAACTAGTAATGAAAAACATTTTTCTGCTAAAAAAAAAATCTGGAACATACTTATGCACATAAATCTTGTCAATTTATATACAGTCAAATTTGGAGCAGTTTAAATGGTGATGTGTATGAAAGAAAAGCTCACTTCTATTAGCAAATATTTAAACATTTTAATCCAATCGTTATGAATTGATTGAGTGAGGCCTTGACCTCTCATTGGAAAAGAGAAAACTTTACCACTTATTTTGGATGCTAATGGCATGAACTTATAACTCCTAATGGTTATCCAAATTTTTCAAGCAATTACTTTCAAGTGGGTCTTGCGTTTTGACAAAAACTTACTGCATATGCATCAAACAAGACATATATGACACATCTATTTGACAATTGTGACATTAACTTTGTTCTTATAAGGTTGGATTTTTTCATGAGTGTTTCTTCTCTTTCGTCGGTCTCTAGGTTTTACGGTATTTCAGTTATTCAGTTCTTCCATTGTTCTTTAATTTTAATAAGTGGTGGAGTACCTACAAATATATTCTGATGCTCAAGTTAGTCTAAGTACGATTTGTAAGTGTTACAGTTGATTGATCATTATCTTTGTCTCTTGGGTGTCTCTCTATTTATACTTTCTGGTTGGACTTTTGTTGGTATGGGCTTGCGCGCAGGGTCCAAACGGTGTCTCTCTATTTATACTTTCTGGTTGGACTTTTGTTGGTATGGGCTTGCGTGCAGGGTCCAAACGGGTCAATTTCTCATTAATCATGCTTTGTAGATAATTTGGCGTGTTACTGGTTAATGGCGTTTTAAGATCTCTTACGTGTTTAGTAAGACATGCTGAGAGGCCAAGAGAGTTGTCGACACGACAGGTCTATTGGCTACTCAGCAGTCTGGTAGTACACTTGTTCCCAAATTCGAGTAGAATGAAGTTCGAATGGAATGTAAAGTCTAAAACTTTTGAGGCTTTTTTAAATTTAAAATTTATTTTTTATCTTAGTTTAGGTATGATACGCGAAATACGTTGTTGAGCAGTTGAGACGTTGACTATGTGTCATCTCGTCCTTTAGGGATAACCTTGAAACTCTCTTTGTGGTATACTAGAAGAGCTTTGGACCATGAAGTTTTAAGTTAAAACTAATGAAGTTTGATTAAGAAAGTGTTTTGCCTTTCATTTATTATATGGTCAATTATGCGAACATGACCTGAGAAATCATATAAGGACAATGCATCTTGAAACAAAAAAGCCTACCTTTTCAAATTCAAAGTTCCATGTTTGATTTTCTAATGTCTTATTCAACTAGTAGATAAGTATAACACAGAAGTTAATTATAAGGCCTAATTAATTGTGGGGTGAGGGTTTTCAAGTATATTCATGTTTGAATCAATACTAGAATTAACATTTTGAATCTTTGAACCCTTCAACGAACTTAGTCTAGACAGTTGTTTCTCTTGTGAGCTGTTTGGATAGGCACTTTTTCACATGCTTAATTTATTATTATAGAACAAAGATACCCCACAATATAACCAGTTAGGTGAAGATCCAAACTGCAAGCTAGTGTACCGTTTATAGTTCACACGACAAAGAAGACTGTGCATGTCTAACAAATTAGTGAGAGTGAAATTTAGGTAGGCTTTGAAGGGGGAAAAGGAAAATGGGATGTGGGAAAGAAGCTAGAAAGTGAAAAGATCATGTGGACAAACCTGAAAGCGGTGCAACAGTGCCCTTTGTACGGTGTGTCTCTGCATGTCATGGTCCCATCATCACTTAGATTACAAAGTTAAACATGCAAGCAAACCTCATTATTCTAGTTGTTTATCTGTTTACTCTCTCTCTAGCATTTTCTTATACTTACAAAACTGCACATTAAATTTCAAAACCCAACTAGCTCGCTAACCATCATGCAGTAATCCATCCAAGTTCTTCACTTCTATGCACAACGGCTGGTTAAGGAGCTTATTAGGATCATAATAGAACTCATAGGTAAAACTTCTTGTTGTAAATCTTATCTTATTTTATCTGATAAATGATAAATAAAATAATATAGAACATTTGAGGGGTGTTCTAACCCTATTACAAAGAGAAAATCTAACAAAAAGGACCTCTAACCAAACCTACAAAACCCAAAAGAACTACATATTTTTGTGTTTCAAAACTAACATCATCAAAATGTTTCTCTAGAACCCTGCTCCAATGTAAGTACATGAAGAACCAGAAGACTTATTTTAGATATACTTAGTTGTCCACAACCTTATACAAAACATATATAGTACAAAAAATACATAGTACAAAAGATATGCTACAAAATACAATCATATTAAGACCATTAATATGTTTAAACTCCTAAAAAAATCTCCTGAAACAATTTCCACTTAGTCTATTTATAATAATAATGTCAAAGCTCAATTCTGCGTACGAGATTGAATTGTACAATTTTACAAAAAATGACTGTAGCACCAACATATTGCAGTCTAGTTCGGACAAGTCTTTATCTTGTTATAGACCAACCAATTTTGTTGAATAATAATACTCATATTAGAGGAGGTCATGCAGTTCGTTTGTGATGAAAAGTCTTGTTTAATGTATTTTGTCTAACTTTCCATAAGGTTTTCCCTTTTGTCCATAAGAAAAGTTGGAAAGAAGCCTCAAAGGATTGTGATAATGGTATAATTAAATGTGCTTAGTTTCTAACCTGAGTTGTGTGTGTGTGGAGAGTTATCTTTCTAGTTCCTAAAAATTTGCTTTAATTGTGAGCTAAATTTGTAAGTTAGTAACATGGAAGTACTCAATAATGACCCACTTGACTATATGCACATATATGTGACAAACCCTTTGAGTTAGGGAGAGATAATAGTGGTTAGCTTTAAGAAGAATCCAAAGCCATTTATTTGTTTTTAAGGCAACACCAAGACCCATTAATAGACAATAGATGAAGGGTGCAACCCAATTGGTGCAAAGCATTTGCTCAATGCTACAACAAGACAATTAGCTATGAGTCAAAACATAGTACCATCATTTGAATGTCATCCAAATGCCCCCTTAACTTTGTTTCCTCTTGGCCAAGCCTTCTTGGAAACCTTCTCCAACTAAGCTTTCACTTTCATGGAACATTCTTCTTGTGAGTGTCTGGTTTGCCCTCGTGGAACCTTTGCCTCCTACATTGTCCCTCTTCAGCTTCACACAATCACACTATGAATTATGGACCTACTTTTTAGATCAATATATTCTAAATTATCTTCTTTAGAAAATGGCTACAAATTAAAGTACGTTGTTGTGGCAGACACTGCAGCATTGAGGAAGACTTCATTGGACTATAGCTTATACCGTCCTTAGTGGACAACAAACAAGCGAGAAGATAAATACATCATCCTCACTATAGTCTCAAATTGATGAGAAACTTTATTTGTTTTTACTAGTTTTATCCACTTGAACAAAATTGTTTGTATTTTGTACCCGTCGACGAGCCGATCTTAACCGAGGTGACCGACTGTCCGAGTCAAAAGATACCTTAAAACATGCAATAAATGATGGCAGTAACGACAGCTATATTAGCCCTTAATGAGTCATAATTCGTATCCCAGAATACGTGGTAAATATCTGACCCAAATATTCTTCAGATATTTCAAGATACTTATGTACCAATATACCTCCCTAATAACCAGGGATCATGATGCACATCAACGAATAACTGGAATCTGGCACATCATAAGAAGGGTCCATGACCAACACTATAAATAAACCATCTGCGGAGGTGTAAGGTACGCTAGTACTTACTTGATAGTCAGAGTACATTTTTTCAGGTTAACTTCGACTGAACATCAATATTTGTGGGAGGAGACTCAAAGGAAAGAATCACCAACACATGAGCTATTGTACTACTAGTCTCAGGTAGTATCTAGGTTCTCTTTACCTATAAAGATACATATTTAAAAAAACAAAAAGAATTGTGATTTTTTAATTATTTGATGCCCGTGTAAATATTAACTACACATTTTTGTACGTGAAGATCTTGATATCAAGTGGGGGTGGATTTGCTGTGGCCATATAAAGAAAGCTTTTTCCACAAAATTCTATAAAAAAAATAGAAGAAAAAAAACTTTGATGAGTCCCAATCACAACAGTCTCCAAAAGGGTGAAGACAGCAATTTAAGTAACTCACTCGTGAGTAATATATATATATATATATATATATATATATATATATATATATATGTATATATATCAAATATCTCACCACCAAATTGATAATTGATATTCGTACTCACTACTTGTGGAAGAAGAAAAACTCATCATCTTACCCACAAGTGTTGTACCTGTAGTTTTAGCATTAATATTGATCACTATCTTCTCCTTCAAGCTGAATATTAGAAAAGAGAAATGGATTATAGAAGTTAATGCAAGAAAAATTATCAAAATTAAACAGTAGTGACCTGAGTAGTAAGGTGAAGTAGGGGTTAAATTTATAATTTCTTATTTCAATTATGTTTTGATGGATAAGGAGCATGAAACCCTAGTCCACAGACATCAAAAAGTTTTCCTACATAGCGATAGAATGGAAAATAACAACAGCAAGTAGTTCATTAATGTGACTGTGCACCAACCAGCAATATCTCGTGGTCGGATATTCTTTGACATTTCAATGTTCAAACTTCCAAATAAAATTGACCTTAAAATTTACTTGTAAAAAACATTTTAAACTTTCATTAAAAATATTGAAAATTTTGTGTTGTTTTTATATACCCTCTTCTTGTTCATCTCTCTTCACTAAAAAACATGAATCACCACTGAAAGCTCATCTTTACATAACCCTCACCATTTTCTGCGTATTGTAGCTTCTTCATGGTACATTCATGAGTAAATTTACTAAAAAATGTCTTTGAATAGTTGAATACAAATTAAAAAAAAAAATCCTAATAAAAATTAATTCATTTAATATATTAGGAACTCAACTTGTATATATCTATATATTTACTTCAGGAAATAAAAATTATTTTTAAAATATTGAAATTTAATTAACCACTTACTGTGAGATCCTAAACTCAAATGTCACGTTCTATTGCTATAGGGTTCTCTTTTAGAAAATTTACAAAGCGGTTGTGTAAACTTTTGAAATTGCAAATCTAACCTCGTCATTAATTTAGATAGTTTGTGGAAGGTGCTTTAGATGGAATTTTTTAAACGCATCATAATTTTTTTATTTTTTATCAGCAATAATATATATATATATATATATATATATATATATATATATGAATCATTTAAGGAATATTTCAATCCATATAGTAAGTAGCTATAATTTTTTATTGTTTCATTTAGGCTCTGTTTGCTTCCATAGATGTACTGTTCACAAGGAAAGAAGTGAGAGAATATCGCTGGTTTGGATCCAAGGTTTTGCAGGGAAGAGGAGGAGAGGATATACTGTGAACAGTAAATATCCTCTCCCCTCAAGATGAACAGATGTAGAGGGAAAGCCACATCAGCATCTGTTATTTATGAATTTACCCTCTTTCATCTACAAGAGTTTTTAATATTAAAAAACAGTATTTTATTTATTTATATAAGATGTGATTTTTTTTTCTAATTTTATAATATATATTTTAGACAGTAAACTTTTTTTTTCCTAATATTATAGTATTTTATTTATTTATATAAGATGTGATTTTTTTTTCTAATTTTATAGTATATATTTAATATTTAAAGAAATTATTTAAAGTTCTCTTTTTATTTAATTTTTTGTTGCGTTTATATTAATATATTTTTTATAATTATTATATTTATGAGTTTGTAATTTATTTGATAATATTTTTTTATGAAATTATTTTCTACTGTTAATTACATTATATTTTTTTTATTATTATATGGTTTTTAATAATAAAAAATATTATCTTTTATTTATATATGATTTAATTTATTTATTTATTTATTTTCTAATTTTATAATACATGTTTAAAATTTTAATAAATTTTTTGAAGTTTTATTTTTATTTAATTTGTTGAATATATATTTTTTTCTAATTATAATTTTTAAATTATATATATTTATATTTAATATATATTTATTTTTTATTTTTTATTTTTAAATCTACGAAATATGTGAAAGCTGTTTATTTCTAAAAAAAATAGCTCATTTCATTATTAAAAAACATTAATAGGCATGAATAAATTTGTAAAGTAACATTTAACAATTTAAAAAAAAAAAAAAACTCTCTCACAATCATCATATCACTCACAAACTCCCATAAACTTTTCTCACACATCCACCCTAACATACCTCAATCCAAACAACCTCACTTTCTTCGCACTTTCTTCTCATATCCTCACATATCCACTCCCTCAAATCCTTACACATCCACTCCCCAATCCAAACACACACTTAATATACATCGATTTCTAATCCTACACCAATAACACTATGGTTGCAAAAATTCGTCAAATCACACAGTCATGAAACAAAAATGGTATTTGTTTAGTGATGAATTGGAAAAATTCATGTCTGAATAATAAAATTGTTGACGTTAATGTTGTATTTGTCCTTTCATTCTCATTGAGAGTGTGCCACCGTAATCATGAGACATATATTGTAGCGAAGGACTTAATAGCAGTTATTAAGGTTATGAATCTTGATCCCCAGCCATTCATCAAAATTAAATCACAATATATAGCAACTATTTATACATATCAATCATAATTTTTAGGTAAATCTCATTAATTGTTGTTGAAAATTCCTACTTGATGGGAGACCAATTGGTACTTGATTCATTGAATTTATGAATGATGGACATTCCAAAGAGTTGAAGATAGTCTTTTCAAGGTATCTTGGAAATATGACAAACATTAATGATATATTTTTTTATAAAGAAATATTTCTCTCTCTTTATATATAAAAGAAACTTGTGAAAAAGAGATGAACAAACAAATGAGAAAAACAACGTAGAAAATAAATTAGAGAATCGATATCCATCATATTGTGAGATTAAAAATCCTATTGAAAGGTTAGAGAAACATTATTTTTTTCAACAAACGTTAGAAATACATTGTATTTTATTTTTGTTGGATGAGATTAAATATTACGCTCCTAAAATGAGATAAACAAATATTATAATCTTAATCTTACCTGTGTCATTATTATAATTTACTCTATTTTCTTTTGTATATTTACTTTTTCTGCAAATGTCCATTTTGTATGTTTAATCTTCATACAAATGTTCATTTTATATCTACACAGAGAAGAAATAATTAATTCTGATTTTTCCAATAATTATATTCCAAAAATTATTAAATAATAATAAATTTATTACTCATCAGACCAAAGTAGTCAATAATATGTTCAAACTATATTTTCGTATTCTGTTATGACAATAATTACGCATTGACAACTTGTTTTGAAAACAATAATATCTTATTTTGTTTTTTCAATAACTATATCATAATGAGTTTAGATCAACATGTTAAAACCTCACCATTTCTGAAAAAATCCAAAAGATGAGAAGTAAATGGAAGGAGTATAAGAAATTAAAAAGAGAGTAATTGTTAGTGAAACTCAAATTGTGTGACAACTTCTTGTATGATGTTTATAATTAAGCTTACACATTTATAAAGATTAATAAAAAATATTTAATGATAAAATAATTTATAATCAAATAAATATTAAGGGATTGTTAATAAATACTTGTAAATATAGTTATTTATAACATTTAAAATAAAAAAACTGTATTGAATATTTGGATTTGTTTAGAAAGAAAGAAATAATTATATGTAATATATAATATGAAAGAGAAATAAAATATATCTATAATTAATATAATATAATATTTTCATAATATAAAATAATAACAAAATGTTTTATAAAAGTAAATGGTACTTCAATATTATTATATAATTCTTACATCAATAATTCTTTTTTTTTGTCACTGCTTGGGGGGTGTTGGAGAATAAGATTGCTACTAGGGTAAATTTGGGAAGGCGAGGGGTGGTGGTAGAGAATCCGACGTGTGGTTTGTGTGGGAAGGTGGAAGAGTCGTCCAAGTATCTGTTTTCAGTCTGTGAGTTTACCTGGCGGGTGTGGTGTCTTTGTTTTGAGTGGCTAGGAGTGTCGTTGGTTATTCACAAGGATCCTTGGTAAACTTCCAACAATTCAGGTTGTGTTCGACTTCTGATGTGGTTAATGACGTTTGGGGGGCGATTTGGGTTGGTGTTGTGAGTGGAATTTGGAGACATAGGAACTTTGTGACCTTCGACAAGGGCGTGGTAGATGCGCTCAAAGTATTGGCACTAGTACAGGTATGTTTGGTCTTGGATTTTTGCAAAGTCCTGTTGTAATCCCTTTACGTACCCCAACTGGGTTTTGAACCTAGTGGATTGTATGAGGCTGGTTGTTTAATGCTTTCTTGAGTTTAGTTTGGTTGTTCCTTATTTAAGTTGGAAGGTGTCCTTTGATAGGAGGTTGGTAAGACGCTAACTCTTTATATATATGGGTTGGACCACCTCTGAAATGGTTCCCATTTATTTATTTTTTATTGTTGATAAAAAAAATTCTTTTTTTTCTCTTAATTTTATATATATATATATATATTAAATTTTGAATAGAAAAAATATTAGGGGGCTCCAAGAAACCCCAGTCCGTAAAGTCTTCCCTTATTCACCTTTCAATTTAGTTTTATAGGATCACCATTGATTGTTATGTCTTAAAGATGAAACATTTCTGGTTTCTTCTAGTCTTGTATTCAAGTATTCAAGTTGGATCTAATTTAAAAAAAATTAAAATTAGTCAAAATATTATTTATGAGAAATGAGAATAATAACACATATATATATTTTTTTTAAAATTAAGCGTTAGAGTTACATCATAAAAGTAAACATGGCAGAATATACTATTTTAAATAAGAGTGTGGAAAGGTTTTCACCAGTTTTTTTATCAACTAAGAAAGAATGAATAAATAAAAGTATTTAAGAAATACTTTAATCCTCTTAAAAAAAAATTTATATCTAATTGCTCAACACAACTTGTTTCAACAACATAAATAACTCATATAAATCAGTTGCACCTATATAACTCCCAACAAGGTCTTTCTCTTTCTTGCAAAATGACAAACAAAAGAGTAAATACAAAATATCTTTCAACATAGGAAAAAAATTTAAAGGCTTGTATAAGAATTATATACCAGCATTGCAAATATCTTTCCTACGTCTAATCATCCCATTTGAGCAACATAATTCCTCTTACTTTTCAATTCAATGTCAATAAGTTCGTAGAGCCAATGTTTGGTAACCACAAAAAACAATACCAGCAGGTAGTGTCCTTCCGTTGATTCTTCAAGAGAAAACAACAAGAGAAAACAAGAGACCAATTGCTTCCCTATGCTAACTAGCCAAGTAACTTCTACAAATAGTTACCTTTCTTGACCGCTCTAAAAGATTGTTTCCCGAAACAACCTACAACCATGTACCTTTCATAGTCCACAACCAGTTCAAGTGCAGATAAATTAACATAAATCCAGCAACAAAAACTCTTATCATCTCACCGATTCATTAATCAGATTTTACTCCCATAAGTTACCTGATGCACTTCAAACACTGAATCTGATGCACTTCAAACACTGAATTAGATATAAGTACCAATCTGAAAGAGAATAATTAAAACATGATAGAGTATATTTCATATATAAAACCTCTTCTGCTTCTACCTTAGCATCCTTGAAAACTATATTGTTAAACTGCAACAATAGAATTATTGGTTAGTGAATTTTGTAACATAGTTTACACCTCTTTGTATACGTGTCAAATATGATTTATTATTATTATTATTATAATAATGATTTTAAATTTACATTGATAAATCATAATCCTTGAATATAGATTATTTTTGTTGTTATTGTTGTTTTCGCCTTTTAAGTTTTTTATACACAAAAAGTGTGGTACCTTTCACCTTTAAATTTTATTGAAGTTTACTTTAAAACTTTTTCTTAATTTGTTTTAACTTTTTAGCTCTAGTTATTTTTACCAATACTTGTACTTATAAATTTACGGAAAAAATATTCTACATATAACTCTAACAAAGTTATTTACACATCGAATCAAAATCATTATGTGACACTCCAACACTAATCACGTATTAAGACCACTAATTTTCAAGACAATACAATAACCTTTTTTATAACATTTGTATGAGGAAAAATCTCCACTAAATAAAAAGTTTAACCAAAACTCAGGACGATACTATCGTGGCACCTAATCCTTAACCTATAATCTTAACACCAAACTCTATCATTAGTTAACTCATACTCACATATTATATATTGCCACAACCATAACTTTCACCTTCAATGTCCTACTCACTCCTCACTGTAACAACGAAATAAATCTGAACTTTTCGTCTGGAAAAAAACAATTTTGAGTTTTGATTCAAAGTTGATTTCTTGCTAGGTTTCTATAAAATTGATGGTATTTAGTGATAAATATATTTTTCGTTTTTATATTTTTACGTGAAATTGATTTATGTAACAATTTTACATAAAAAAATATAGGAAAAAAACATATTTAACCTAAAATTTATTTAGCAATTTGTGAAATTAACAATTTAAGTCTTATTAGTAATTTTTTTTATATTAGCAAGAAATGAGCTTCTTGCATAAATCTTTAAAATTTTACTAAATAGTTAACTATATGACAAATTCCATTAAAAGGAAATTAAGTTTAAACTTTTTAATTTAGTTAATTACGTTACATTATAAACTTTTATAAAATCAATTAGACGTTTGTCGTCAATCTGTTTAAAATTAAACTATATTTTGGTAAAAAAAAGTATTAATATTTAATATATAAATATCAATTAACAATTCAATCATGATGTACTTTACTTAAGGTAATGAATAGACGCAATATGCTTTTTTTTTCTGAAATTAATAATTTTAGTGTGATAGACCTTTGAACGAATTCACTTATATAATTAAATATATTTATTTATTTCAAATTTCAATTACAATATATTTATATATAACATAATATTTAGAAAGACATGGTCATAATTGATACTATCACTCAAATTTGTATACATACTACTTAACAATTTCTCTTTTTTAGGAAATCACATAACAAATTTCTTTTGTAGAATATGAATTTAACCTCCTGAATTAAGGAGTCATTTGATTTTATCATTCATTAATAACCTTTTTTCTCTTTCTTTTTTACAATAATGAAGATCGAATTTAGTATCTTATACAACTGTTTCAATTTTGTTTTATCACTAAACCAATTTTAATGAATACACACAGGAAACAATTACTAGGAAATGAGCTGGACCAATACGAGCTGGATTTTAGATTGCATCCCAACTGCTTGTTAAAATGACCCATGCAAATTTTGGGTTAAACGTTGGCAACAAAGAGAAACTAATCATCCAGGAAGAGACCTACTAGTTCTATACCAAAATCAATATAATTTCCCACACCGTAACGTAGCTTTCAATATCAAATTTGTGATTAAAATTAATTTGAAAACATTTCTCAATTATATGTCATCAATAGTACTGCAAAACCAATTCCACGAAAATCTAAAACAAACAAACAACACCAAACGTTTCTGTAAATGAAAACTTCCCATCAGCATGTGCAACGTGAAGGTGAACAAGTACTGATGAGAAGACTAACATGATGACTCTTCAAGCATACT
>Ga0123342_1005317_pt1 | contig 18795 bp, 8 predicted proteins | sample Turbeawhitnodule_FD_89960 | JGI IMG/M metagenome (GOLD analysis project Ga0123342, IMG submission 89960) | Root nodule microbial communities of legume samples collected from Mexico - Turtle bean Mexico white nodule | ecosystem: Host-associated > Plants > Roots > Nodule | place: Mexico: Nepantla...
AAATAAAACTAAAAAACTTTAATACAAAAATATTTTATTGTTTAATTTAAAAATAATTTATAAATAAAAATTTATATTTACTAAAACAAAATTATTACATAATGATTAAATTTAGAAAAAAAAATAATTAGTTAATATATTAACTAAATTTAATATTAATTTAAAAATTAAAAAATTATTTATATCCAAAGTGATTTTTATTATTAATAAAAATTTATAACATAATTTTTTAATTCGTATCTAAATTAACTACTTCTTAAGTTTTAACGATTAATATTTTAAATTTTAAATTAATATCTAAAAGATTAATAAAAACTAATTTAAAATATAAAGCAATAATTAGTTAAAATCTTAGTAGTTAATGGTTAGATAACTGTTTAAAAATTATTTTATAAATTTTTATTAATAATATAAATTACTTTAGATACCAATAATTTTTTTAGTTTATAAAATAGTCTCTAATTTAATCAAATAATAATTAATTATTTTAGTTTTTAAAATTAGTTTCTATTTAACGATTTTTATTGAAAAGTAAAACTCTATATTAAAGTGGTTAGTCATATATCTTTTAATCCATGGAAAAAATTAGTTGAAATTTTATACCAAAAGTAACATTTTCATATTTAAGTCTCTAAAATCATCTAATTATCAAAACAATACTTTTCCCTTACATCAAAATTAAATTTTGAGATTGAAATGGAAGAAGATTGTGTATGAATCCAATAACTTGAATTAAACAAAGATTTTTGGGTTAAAAGATTTTTTTTTATGGATATGAAAGTGCAAATGTAGTGGGGTGATAACAGACTGTATTCCATTTGGTTTTGTATAGAGTTGAGCTAAACATTTTTTTGTGTGTAAGAAAAGGTTCAACTTGGAGCAACCCTCATATAATATAAGGTATTTTGGATAAAATATGATTATATATATTGCATGAGGTTGTGCTAAAGAATAAAAAAAAAAAGTGTAGTTGTGGGCTACTACATGTTTTAGTGACATGTAATTTGGGTAAAGATGATTCTATAATGCATGAGTTTTGCACTAAAGAGAAAAGAAAAGGTGAAGTTGTGGGCAAGTATGTGGCTAAAGTATGAATAGTTGAATGCATGCCTCAAACTCAATGATATGCTTTCCAATGGCAGAATCATTTGAGGACTCACTTTGGGTATCTATGTCTAGTAATCAACCAAATAATGGTAAATAATATTGTTGGAATTTGCACTTTCGAGAACTAAAAAGAAATACACATTGAGTGTTGTCATGTTATGGGTTAAAGTGGTGTTGTCTTGTGGAATGGTATTGATGATGAAGTGCTCAGAAAAAATGGAGCAAATGTGAGGTTGTGGATGTACCATGATGCACTATACTTCTTTTTTTACTACTTTTATATAAATTCTTTTTTAATATAAAAAAACATTATTTTGTTAACTCCATATCAAGTTTGCAACATTTCAAACAAATTCCTCATCTTCTCACATAAATTTTAGTAAAAAAAATTTCTGAGATATGAATTAAAAAAAATGATATATTCACAATGTACTCCAATATACAATTTTATTTCTTTATCTAAAATTTCAATTTTTATATGAAATGATGAAAATATCATTTTTTTCATATTATCAATCAGAGTTGTATATGGAATAGATTGTCCGTACATATTCTTTTATGAATTAATTTAGTGTTGAGTTGTTAATCTAGGATTATGAATTAATCTATGTTGAACATGTTAATGCATTTTATAACATAATTATTGTTTTATAATTTTTTTTTATAAAAAATTTTCATGTTAGACATTATTATGTTACTTGACATCTCAGTTAAGCTGAAATTTCAAGTAACAAATTATTTTACAAATTTTATTACTCATTTTTATTTTCATAATACCTTTTTGTTATAATTTTGTATAAGATAACACCATTTTCATTTTTAAGACACATCACTAAACATTTGATAGATGAATATAACTACAAGTTATTACTAAAGTTGATATCAACCTAGATGAGTGGGTTTGTAAAAATGTGAGCTACATTTGCTGTGGAAGGTGTGAGAATATATTCTATTCTTTGTATTAGTGAGACCATAAACCATGGAATATTTTAATAAAGTTGCATAAAAAAAAGGGGATAAAGTGATGCCTAGGGTGGTGCACCATTGGTGGAAAAAATGAAATCAAATCTCAAACCCTAAGAGCCAAAATTGTTATGCAGAGAAAGAGGTTGGTTGCAGAAAGTGAATGAGAATCTCAGTTATCATAGCTTTAGTTTTATTCAAAAGGGCTAATAAGATTCAAAAGAGCACTATTATCTGCAATGTAGGACCCTCCAAAAATTAAGACTTAATCATTCACACAAATCTGAATTTGTTCCAAAACTTACTTATCTCAGTACAATGAATACATATAGATCCAAGAGCATATGAATAATAAATTATAAATAAATTTCTCCCAATTATATAACTTAATTTTTGTTTTTTTTTTTGAAAATCGTCTGCTAATTATTTCATTTTTAAAAGGAATTTATCTTAATTAATCCTTTTTTCATTTACTTTTTATTTGTCATTATGCATAAGATGACTAAAGAAAAAAACTTGTAAAGATTTTGGTTACTATAGTTCTAAGTTTTTCAGTATACTATTCATATTTTCTCCAAGATTATAGGTTTAAATTTTGTACAGTAAAAAATAAAATAAAAAAGTATATATTTGGATGAATATTTATAAAAACTAAATTGATTTTAGTTAAATGAATTTTAAAATAATATAACTTATATTTGAATATTTTTATTTTAAAAAATATACTCAAAGACAAAAGTAGCACACAATTTTCAATTTAACATTAAAATTACTTAAAACTATTTTAACTCAGCGATTATTTTAGATTTAAAATCAAATCTTCAAATGTTAATTAATTAATATTTCAACTTAATTATAAAAATGATTCATTGTGTCTCTCATGATCTTAAGGAATTTACTACCTTACACATGTTCCCACTATGAGACACCAACTTAGATGACAAGATTGAACCATTGGGTGATCTGTTTCTTAATCTGATCTCTTTGTTTTATAAACTCCATTAATATAATATTGGAAGAAAATCTTGATCTGAATGTTGAATTTTATTAGCAAGAAAAAATGGAAAATAAAAACAGCAAAAGGGTATTGTAGTGAAGGACTAAGGCACGTTCTCCTTTGGGGTTCATGGTGCCCTACATTTTTTGCTTTTCAAAATTGGACAATTAATGAAAAGAAAACAAGGTAACTATTTTATTTTAAAATTAGATAATAATATTTAAGTATTGTTTAACTTTTTCTTACTTTTATAAACTTTTTAATTACTTTTTTTTATAAAAATAATTATATCCTTTTATATTTTGGTATTTCTCTTTTCATAGTATATATTAGAAATATAATTATATTCTGAGTGAAAAAGTATCATAATTGTATATTATATTTCTCTTCTTTTTCTCTAATTTTTTTTTTAAATCTCATATATTTCAGAATTTGATAGTATCTCATAATAGCTGAAGAACCAGGAATCAATCATATTTGATCATAATCTCAAATAAAGTAAGTTCCTTTTTACTCTAAAAGATTCATTGTTATGCTTGTCATCCCAATGATTTCGTCATCAATCTTAGTGAGTCAGTTGAGAAAAAAGTTCATCTCAACCTGATTAATCTTATACTGAGATTTGGTAATGTTTGGATAACTTGCTTCAGGTCCTTAAGTTTTTGTATAATATATTTGACTTAGATTTTGGAAAGTTGCTTTGGAGATAAGGAATTTTATGTAAGGGAAGTTAGTATTTTCTTTCAATAGATGTTGATTTATGAAAAGGATTGGAAGTTTTAAACAATTAAATAAGTGATTGATGATTTAAATTGATTGTGGTATGAATTATGAAATTAAATCTTAGTTTTTACTTTACAAATTGGGTTTTAAAATGAGGTATACTTACTCTTAGACTCACATGTTCTTAGACTCACATGTGCTCAGCTGAATTTTCCTGAGTTAAGCAAATTTGGACATGCAAAGTTTGGGGTACTCTCAACCCCAAATCTGCTCAACGTTTTCTCACTCACGCTTAAGCAGATTTTACATGCAAAGTTAGGGGAGATCTCAATCTCAAAATTTGCCTAGGAAAATTTCCCTGTACTGAGCGAATTTGAGATGTAGTTTTGGAGTGCTCTCGATCTCAAATCCGCTTAGCCAAATTCCATGCGCTCAACGAATTTGAGTTGCAATTTTTAAGTATTCTATGTCTCAAATTCGCTCAAGCCAAATTCAACGTGTTGAGTGAATTTTTCTGGGCTTAAACCTATCTTTATTGGCTCAAGCCATTTTTGACAACATTTGTCATTTTTTCTTAATTACCTTTTATTTATCTTCTATAAGTCATGGAATTCAATTAAAACTTTAACAAAATTATAAATTTATAAATTGGAAGTGATTATAATTTTTAAAAATCTATATTTGATTAAATTTGTGAAACTTAAGTGTTTACATAATTTATTCAATTGATTTGTGAAAGTTAATGTTATGTGACTATTGTTGATATTTTCTAATTGTGTTAAAAGTATAAATTTTTGTATGATGGAATGATATGTTGATGAAATGTCAAATTTTTCTCAGTTCGGGTTGTGTAATGCTTCAGGTTTGGTTAACGAGTTTTGGGGCGTAATTTGGGTTGGAGTGATGAGTGAAATCTGGAAACACAAGAATAATGTAATTTTTAATAAGGGTAAGGCTGACGCGTCAGAAGTGATTACAATGGTCTAAGTTAAGGTTTGGTCCTGGATTTTCTCTAAGTCTCATTTTAGGTCGTTCTTTTATCATAATTGGTGTTTGAACCCCTTAGCTTGCATGCGGTTGGATCATTGATGTTCTTCGTAGTTACTGTGTAGATTTTGTGTTCCTCAGTTTTTGTGGATTTATCTGTTTTTTGTCTGTTTGCCAGTGATTTCTTGGGAGGGCGAAAGAGATTAAATTTCAATTGTATAAGGGTTGGATCACCCCTGAAGTGGTTCATATTTATTAATTCGTTTTGCTGATAAAAAAAAATGTTGATGAAATGTGAATCATGTGGAATGTGACCGAGACATAGTATTTTTAGGAAAAGAAATATCGTGTTAAAATTGTTAGGAGAGTGTATTAATTTGTGAGACTTTGTGAAAGAGACAATCTTGACTCTATTGATATATTGGAATCATATAGATAAAAAGTATTAAGTGGTGAGAATCGAAGGAGGTTAGTATAACTGAGTTTTGAGGTTTAAAAAAAAACTAATTCATATTGATTGGATGGATTTGTTGTGGTTGTGTGAATTTTACAATTAGTATGAGATTATTTATTCGATTATATTATGTTACTCTTAATATTAAAATATATACATATATAGTTGAGGTGGAAGGTGTATTGCTCGTGAGAGATGCAATTAAAAAATAATATCACACTTGTCACTTTATGCTGTCGGCACAATTACACACTCTTTACCCCCATTTTTTTTTTATTAATTTTTACACACTTTTTCTTTTAGGTACCAAAATTTTGTTCACAAGTACTTGTTTCAACTTGTGTTCAAATTAGCTTTTAAATTTAAGGATTGTAGATAAAAATAAATTGGTTGGAAAAGTAACTTTTATTAAAAAAATTATCAATAAATTTTTTAAATAAAATTAGTTATCTACAAAATTTAAAGATATTTTGGACAAATGATATTTATGAAAAAGAAAAAATTACTTTTGACAACCCACTTTTTACTTTACAACCTTTTTACCATTCCAAATAATAATAAAATATTAAAATAAGCTACTTAATTAAAATATATTTTAATTTATCAAAGATAAATTAATTAATAAAATTAAACAAACAGTTGTATGTAGTTTAAATAACAAATAAAATAAAAGTAAACTTAGTTTAAAGTTACTATAAAATATTTAATATTTTTCTTATTTTAATTTGTTATTTATTTAAATAATATTTTTCTCCTGCCGACAGTCACAAGTGAAAGCACGCGCTAGCCACCTCACAACCGTACGATAACGTTATACTGACGTCATTACTTTATCTCTTAGCACATTCCTTGCCAATCCTCTCATAGATATCAAAACGGTGAGTTTTTGCCTTCGAGCTCATCAATCTTCAAGAACCACCTGATTAATCTGATGTGATTTATTGGTCTAATCAATGAATGTCAAAGTCATGGGTATGATTAAAATATATTAATGAAATTTGTATTATAAGAGTAATTTTTTTAATTTTAAAATAAAAAAGTTATTAAAGTGTAAACTTTATAAACTTCTTGTACCAGGAAACAATATAAAAATATTTTTAAAATGAATTAAAACATCTCTATCAAAAATGTCATTCAAGTGCTTGAATAAAATAGCAATTGCTCCATGCAACCTTTTATTATAGAAAAATGAGCTTACATGAAAGTTGTTTAAAATAAATTTGACTAAAACATAAAAATTAAACAATATTTTTTGGACTAAGAAAGAGAAGGAGAATGATACAAGCATAAAACAAAAGGAGAAAGTAGAAAAAAAATATATAAAATGATAAGTTGTATTGAAGGTTTTTAAAATTTATTCTATTGAAACAAAAATAGGTATGAATTGATTAAGAATAAATTAAATTACATTTGAAAATGTATTATATCTTTTTGTTAAGCTAAACAAAAAAATCTAGAAAATAAGTAAGGACAAAATGAAAAGAATGTGATTTAAATTAAATTAGATATTTTTTGTTCAGTCAATTTATCCGATAACCTAATTAGAGTTATACCAACTCAATCTATTTTATAAAATAATAATGATATTTAAAAGTCATAAAATTATTATATTATTATAATAAAACATTAAAATTTATTTTATACATGTATTATAATGTATATATAAATAATTATACTTTAATTTAAATTTATATTAATATAATTTGCATTTTTAAAATACATATTTATTCTTGTTTAAATTTTTTATTTCTCATACATGATTTGTTTTGTTGAGTGAAATAGACTGACACTACCTTTATTTAAATGTAAATATTAAAAACCAATGTCAACTAGACCAACACTACCTTTATTTATTTTAATATCAATTTAGTTAACATCAAATGACAACCATAAATACTTTTACTTATTAAAAAAAGTTAAAAATAGTTTGTGTCTCTATAAAGTTGGCTAAATTGACTCTGGTTGATGGAAGAGTCCCCAGCCACACCCAATCACGTAATAAGGAGGATGAATACCTATATGTTATTTATGGATTTATTTGTAAATATAGGTCTAATTGAGCCTTTGTTTATTTTTGTAGGCCCAATCAAGAGGACAACTCTAGGGTGAAAGAATGTACAAACATATCCAAGAAGACCTCCAACTCATGAAAACATAAACTAAATATTTTGTCAGAAGAACACAAGAAAACTGAGTTTCGACTAACCAGTCAACATTATTTTTGGGTCAAACTTTAGCTTAAATAAATTTTATAAAGTTGTTTAGGATTTCATGGGCCATGTATTGGGCCTAGTAGCATAAAATAATTAGACCAAATATTTGGGTCAAGTAGCATAGGTTTTTTTGGGCTTGTATTTGGACCAATAGTAAAATAAGTCTAATTAGGATTAAAAGTGACTAGTTAGGGTAACAATTAGACTTCGTTGAACACAATGTAACCCTAAAACGTTTAAGATATATTAGAGGACGAAAATTACCTTGACATGGAGCACATGGACGTCCACATGACAGCCTAAAAATGGAGAGAATTTAACATGGAAGGTGTGAGTTAAACATGGAAAGCATGACTCCACATGACACCTTCTCATTGGAAGTTTTATTTTGAAATTTCAAAATTTTGGCTCCAAAAATGTTCGACCCTCTCCTATAAATTGAGGTGTTTGACTCATGAACTAATAAGATCAATTTTATGTATGCTATGTTGCCAAGTTGCTAGCTCTTGCACTCTCTTGTCTAAACTTTTCTAGATTAAACACATTTGGTCTTCTCCTTCACATTTCCAAGTGATATGGCTCAACCAATCACTCTCTCTACTCTTCATGCACCTTCAAGGAATCCGTAGCTCCATTGGAGTCATCCTTGTTCCATTCCCTCCATAAGCTTCCACCAATCCTCTCAAAAATTAAAGAAATCAATTTGGAATGCAGACACACACCATCACTAGTAGTATTCAATATTAAGCAAACTCTAATAATGTCTCTTAAGCCACCACTAACAATAAATAAATAAATTAATTAATTAAAATAAATATATATATATATATATATATATATATATTGTCTCACACACTAAAGTTAACTTAACCGACTTTATTAACATGCAATATTAAACAAATTGAATTAGTGTCACTTAAACAAATATTAATGACACTAACACAAATATTTATTTAATAAAAAATAAAAATAATTTATTATTTTCAACTTTGTTAAATAAAATCAATATTTTGTATCACATTAGAATCAACTAACTTACTCAACTCTAATAATGTCATAATTTCATCAATACTAATATTTGAAAACTAATTTAATATTTTTTCATAATAATTCTGATTATAAAAACCAATAAACTAGAATAATAGTAGAAAACAATGATTTGAATATAAAAAAATGAAATAAAAAAAAGTATAACTCTCACAATTAAGATTGAAAAAACCTTAAATGAGATTAAAAAAAAGTCTCATATTTCAATGATATTCATACGTAAAAATATAAAAGTCAAAAAAATTATAGAAATCCAATCACCAAAACCTTCCAGATATTTGTATGATTTTGATCATAAGATCATTCTCTTTAAATCTTTCAAAATCCTAATTGATCATCATATTTCGTTATCCTCCAAAACAAAATACTAATGAAATCTTAATTGAATACCATAAGACTACTTAATGTTTAAAAATCTTTGGTTAAATACCACAAAACTATTTTACAAAAAAAAAAAATCGCAATTAAATACGAGTATACTAATTCTTTTTACAAATTGTTGTATCTGTAATTTTTAAAAAGTTGTGATATTAGTGCTCATACTGTATTTGTATGAAAAGTCTTGTTCCAATGAAATATATTCTCATTCATTATGTTAACATGCAATCTCAGGAACAATAAATAGAAATTTTAAGCTTCAATTTTCACATAAGCCGCATAAATGAAGAGAAACAATTGAAATGGTGTCTAAGGCATGCATGCAAACATGAGCAATTTCAAAGCCAATACTTATTGAACAAATACCATTCAAGAATATCAGCACCAAGAACAAAAAAATATGAAAGATTTATCCTGCATTTAAACTGTCATAAAATTGGGTATAGTTTACATTAATCTATGATTCTAACACTAAATTCGGGACAAAAAAGATTCAATGTCTATACTCGTGTTCTATTCTTGGAGGAAAATATTTACGTTGTGTTCCAGTTTGGGATGTTTGCACTAGCTTCATTCACCATCTTTACAAGGGTCACCTGCAACAGACATTATCATAAGCAAACAACACATGAATAATGGTTTGTAGCATGTTTTTGTTTCAGATAAAAGTAAACAGCACTTGAAGAAAGATTGGACAGAAGCAAAGTTAGTGGTATATATAACTGTAATCAAGTCTCACAGTTATCATTCACTATTTGCAAATAGTCCCATTCACTATGATGGACCCCTACTGCATAAAATAAGGTGTTTCTCAATTCTAATACACTTCAGATCAAGGAATTAATCATTCATTGGGAATGAAAAATAAAACAACAGTATAATGACTGGATCAGTGAACAAACTTCAAAGATGTAGATGCTTTCATCTCTGATTCACATTCAGACAGTTATACATGCATGCTGATGGGAAAAAATGTCATTTTCTTCTCACCTTTCTGTAAGTAAAATGGAAATGAGTATGAAATTACAAGGATCTTAGGTAAGTTTTATGTTAAGTTCCATGCATCAAGGAAAGCTGTTCTAGCCACATATTATTCCAATAAGATAGGATGAAGTGCTTAAATGAATAGGCAAGTGATAGACATACCACACTTTCAGGAACCCCTGGTGGGGGCAAAGGCAAGTTTTTTGGTGGAGGTCCTCTTAGATGTGACCTTTTGTCAAATCTCCACTCACCAATTTTGCCATAAGTCAATTCACCCTGAGCATCATGAAACACTGGTAAGACAACAGGAGAAATACACAAAAAATGACAAAAAGCTAGTATGTTTCAATAAAAGTATATCTGCAAAAGCAAAGTTCCACAGCATAGCAAGAAATAAAGCAGATTTGATTCACAAGTTCAGATATTAGTTCACTGAATGCAAATTTATGGCAAATGTTTGAAGATCACAACTATGCAATTCAGGGCAAAGAAATGATTTACCTTCATATTGTAGTCACACCCGTAAGTATAGTGAAGTATGTATTTCTTGTTAGTTTCAAGATCCCAGGGGGGCTGAAAAGTCACAGACAAGAAAAGTAAAACTAGAGTTGGGTATGCTTGTCATATTTGATACCCACTTGACCTGATAACACACAACAGATTAAACACCACATCCAGAAGCATGGTGTTATGCCAAACCTGTAGCATGAAGTCTTTTCGCAGAATGTGCCTCACGCCATGCAGAGCAGATGCAACAGCATAAGCATACCTTGGTTCCATAAGAAGAAAACCATTGACATAAAGCATCAAACTATCAGTTTCAGCACCTCATCTACAAGAAAAATATCTGCAACATTAATCAGTTATGTGGTAAGACATACATTTCTAGCACCCATCCAAAAGCCTTATCAGTCTCTGGGTCCTCTTTCATCTTCAAAGAAATATTCATCCAAGTGGGAGCAATCTTTGCGATCAAATCCTGAAAAGAAAACAGAGAAAAACATAGTTAGGTAGGTTGCTTGGGAAGGATGAGAGAAAAATCATCTCATCATTTGAGAAATGATTACTCTTAGAGACTGGGGAGATTCCTGGTCTCTCAAATATCCTAGGAAATCATTCATTTTTTTATCTTCTAACCCTACTCTAAGGGTGCTACCACAGTGGCACAATCTGAGATATAGGATCCATCAACAAAAACTCATTCTTTCCAAAGATTCAGAACTAGGTCTATCATCAATATGAGATGGATTGGCATTAAGATCTTTAGATACTGATGAAGAAATCTACAGTCTAGAGAAGCAGAAAACAACAACATTGTTTACAAGAGAAAGACATGGAAAGTTATATGATTCGACCATTGAGAACAGTTATGGGAGAGATTCTACCTTTCTGATAATTACAGGAGAATTGCCAATTGGGTCAACATTTGTAACTGGTCCATATTCCTCCGGATAAAACTTCCTTATGATTTTTTCATTCTGATCAGGTTTGATGTAAAAAAATGGAAATGCAGCTGGATGACCTTGGTAGGCCAGATTGGGCAGAGGGCGTAAAAATATATGATCAGGCTCTGCCATTAATACATATCTGCATCAAAAGCAAAGCAAAGCAACTAGGTCATATTTTATTATTGTGAATAATAACAATGATCACAATTCTGATAGTATAAGAGATCTAACTCTTCCTCTATTTTAGCCTTTTCCAGCCACTGAACAAAGGCCCATGGCCTATTCAGAACAATGTATCCCTGCAAAAAGATTATGCAATGCATCAGACAACATCCAATTTGTAAATTGACTGAAGAAAAAGCAAAATAAATAAATAACATCAGAGTGAGACATTCAGTTATTGACAATTTCCCACAAGTTCAAAACATCAATAACAAAAACTTATAATAGGAACACAAATGTAGACAAAAAAACTCAAATATGTGTCAAGCAGTTGACATTATTTGCACATCAACTTCTAAATCATAACTACTTCTTAAACAGTTGGACCTTATGACCCAGCAAACATTTGAAGAATGAACTCTCCAGTATCAAGCTTCTAACATACTCATCTTGAAAAGACAAAAGGAAAAGACCCCCTAAGTTTGCATTTCTTTGGTCCACTAGAAATTTAGGCATGCCACCAAAAATATATTGCATAATGGATTTTAGAAACAATCTATCAACTTTCCTCCCTTCAATATCATTCTTTGAATTATTTCAGACACCAAATGATTTTCTAAGATTTGACTATGCACATAGATTTAGTGATCATGGTATATCACAATCAATTCTAACAGCAACTGAAATATTATTAAGGCAAACAGCTGAATTTAAAGGAAAATATAATGGAAAATGACAGTAAACTCACCCGGTCCATGCCTTCCGCAAGAGGATCAACCACAACAGTAGGAATTTCATCCATCAAGTTGTCAGACTTTCCAGAATGTAGAATCCTAGTGAATCCTCCCATCTCTGACCCAGGTAACTTCTTTTGTTGCTTATACCAGTAATACATGACACGGCATTGCCATTTGTTATATGGAGCATCTGTTGCCGTTAATGCCACATGAAAGGGTGCTTTAGATGTCTTCCGATTCTTTACATGATCAGGCATCTCAGTAATGGGGTCAAAAAACAATCCACCATCAGCAACAGTTACACCTTCCGAAGATCCATAGTGCCTTAGCATTGTTACCAGATTATAGGTGGCAAAGGAAGAACCAAGAACTAAAAAAATTATAAGTAATGTTGAAGCTCGTCCCATGGTCTTCCTATTCCAGAGAGATTTCAAAATATCATGGACCTCAACCTCCTTCAGTTCTCCATAGAACAAACTATGCTCTGAATAAACAAATAGCTCTTCATTAGATTACATGTTTCTCACTTCTTCAGCAGAAGAACTAACTAAGTTTCATTCAACACATGCAATCACCAGAATTAGACAAGTTAAAGAACAAATCAGATTGCAATTGTACATAAGAAGGATCTAAGTTTAAACAGTCAGATCAGATTGTAATTCAACCATCAATTAACTTACACCAACAGCCAATTGCCACATAATTACATTGTGGTCCCAATCAACAACCACTTCAATAACTACCTCTCAAAAATAAACTTTTCTTAGAAGCCAATATAGAGAAGAAAAATCATTTTCAAACAATAAAACGGAAAACAAGAAACACACCACACTCATAGGATAAGCAGAAATTATACAAATCTAATACAAGGAATAGAAGTTTGGCACTCCATGTAAAAAATCTTGAAAATGAAGAAAACAACCTATTCAGGACAGAAATTCAAAACTTAGGAAGCACTGCAGAAAAGGGTAAAGAGCCACATTTAATCAGACATAAAGTGAAAAACAGAAACAGAAGCAACCAAGATTCCATCTTGATTTCCATTTCCCGTTGAGGATTCACCGAATCAATATTGGTTGAAAAAATTTTATTTTTTATTTTGCCAAAAATAACAACAAAAACAATAAAGGGTGCATGGTGATTTCCAAGAAATTGGATCAAATTACACTGGGAACCACCAATCCCTGCGCAGTGGTGAATCAAAAACAAGATACTAGAAAATGGGTCATTGCTAAATTTGAAGAAGTGACAGCCATACTCCCCGAAAACTCAAATGGGTGGGCAGAAAAATTGCAAAAGTTAAGGAAACACAATAGTGGAACCACATAGAGAGAGAAAAAACGCACCTTTGGATTGTTGGAGAGATTCTAGAGTGAGATGATGATTTATAGATCAGAGAATGAAAGTGAGAGTGGAGAGAGAGAGAGAGAGAGAGAGAGAGAGAGAGAGAGTGAGTTGTAGTTTGGTGGTTCTTTTCCCCCCGACGGAGGCAACACGGCGGCGATATCCTTTAATTAACTATTAATCATCACTTATGTCATTTATTTCTTCATTATTTTCTTTAATTTCAATTTAAAACTATTGAAACTCAACTACATGATTAAAAAAAAGTCAACTTTCAAAATTTATGTGTGAAATTTAATATTGTGTATATATATATATATAAGACACGATCTCATCATTTTAACTTTTTTTAAGGTTGTCTGAACAAAAAGCATGATAAATTTTCTTAAGCTTGATAAAATGTTTAGAATTTTGTATTTTTCACTTTTCATTTCTATTCATGATAAATATATAAATGAAAATTAATTAATAAATAAGATTATAATTATTACTGGAGTAGTTAATATTGTTTTAAAACCTTAAAATTTAGTATAAATAAAAAAAATACAAAAACATCATTAATTAAAAGGGAATGAAACAATCATGATGTACATTTTTCTTACACTCTTTTTTTAAGCATAACAAATTTATGGTAGTTTCACTTGTTATTTAACTCTCTTTTTTTCTTGATTTATAGTTTTGAAAAAAAAAATATTAATTAATAATAGAGAGTATGTTAAAAAAATTATTCTCTTTGATTATTATTAATTTAGGAGGACTAATTTTTAGAGGACTGTTGTTAACAGAACTTCTTACACACACTGTCTGTCAAAAAGAAAACTACCAACACACTTTCTTTCATTACATAAAGAGAATTTAAAAAAAAATATATACATTTAACACTACTTGTAATGATATAATAATATTTTAAATTAAAAAATAAAATAAAAATAATAAAATATTAATTTATTAGAATGTGAAGTGTGTATATATATTGTTTATAGTGTTAATATATCAAAATTCTTAAATAAATTTCATTAAATTGAATGATGATACTTTGAAACTATTTTAGATTTCTACATTCATTCTACAATCAAATAAATTATTATTTTATTAAAAGAAACAATTGTAAAGTAAAAGTATTTTTTAAGTAATGGTGTCAAAGACTCTTTATTGCATCAAATTTTACAAATTTTAATAGATTTTAGGTTTCATTAATATTTTCTTTCTTTTTAGTATATTTTAATTGATATTACAGTGTGTTACTACTACTTTTTCTCTATAGATATGCAAAGTATAAATGTGAACCTTGTTTAATTGAAATCAAATATATATTATTCTATTTATTAGTTAAGTATATTTAAAGACTTTAATGTTATGCACTACAAATATACATTTTTTCACATTAAATATGAACATAAACATCATATAATCTAACCATTTCTTTAAGTAATTATTATATAGTCATTAGTTTCGTTTTAACATATTAAAGAAAAAAGTTTCGTTTTAACATATTAAAGAAAAAAAGTTGATTAAATTTGGTTCGTTTTTTTTCTTTCATATTACCACTTTATAAACTCAATAGAATTTTTTAAAAAAAATAGTATTATAATTGTAACATCCCCATATTTTAAATATTCACATCATACTATTTAATATATAATATAACTTACATTATTGTACTACAAAATATTCTCTAAGAATTTTTAAATATATATATAAAGATAATATTAACTCTTCAGTTCCTCAATGCTAATATCCATTACATATAATTTATGCTCCTATATAAAGCACAATCATCACAAGTTTAAAAAAAACAACCACATACAAATACAAAAAAAAACAACCACATACAAATACAAAAAAATAAGATAAGTATTTTTAAAATTCTTAATTTACATCACAACATATGAAACAACACACTTCATCCAATTTAGTGAATATACACAATAAGTGTCTACAACTACCACATTTTCGACATAACTCATGCAAAAAAATTCACTCACAACTACATACAGACATTTGAATCTACTTCTGGGAATCCTATCATATTACCATATTCTCATCAAAACATAGTCTCAGTTTTAGAAAATTTATCCTCATATGACACGTCTCAATCCATATAATCTACTCTGATAAGGTCTTTAAAGCCTCAGACTTAGTCATATGAACCTCCTTTGACTCTCACCACCTGATATTCTTCATTTATATGATTCCTAGATACCAGTAGAGTCAGGATTGTCCCTTTCACAGATTTTCACAAATCAATACACTCTTCTAACAATCTCAACACGATATTTTCTTTCCCGAAAATACTATGTCTTGATCACACTCTCACTTGATTCATCAATCATTTCACACTTCATACATCCATTAAAAAATCAAATATTTAACTTATAAATATATAAATAAACATTCAGTAAATTAGAAAAAAAAAATTACATTATAACTAAACAAACAAAATCAGAAGAATTTTTGTTTAACTTGAGTGAAGAATGGCCTCATTTGAGCGAAAATTTCGTTGCTTAAGCGAAAATGAGGTCGAGAGAAAGTTCAATTCCAGTATTATTTTTGCTTTAGAGATAATCCCCTTGTTTGAGCGAGAATCCATTCGCTTGAGTGAAAATAGACCCAAGAGCAATCCAAATTTTCACTCCATTTTCGCTTCTACGAGAATCCTCTCGCTTGAGCAAAAACTGACCTGAGAGCAAGGTACTTTTCTTCTTGTTAACTTAACCAAAATTTTGTTTTCACTCAAACTCATTACTCAAAATTGTATTCCTACAAAACATATGAGATTCAATATAACACTACCTTACTCAAAATTTGATTTGTACTCTCACTGAACTCCCGTGTCAACATATATATAATCATGATTTCTAAGTCAAATTCATCTCATTAAAATTCAAATAATCAGCATTCGTCAATGTTTACACTTAAAATGATTCAAACTACAATTCGAACACTTTCAAGCATTTCTTTGCATCATCATCAACATGTAATCTACCAAATCAAAAAAAAATTATCATCTATATACGTCCGCATTCAATCTAAATCAAAACACTTAACAACAAACCTTGCAAGAAAATTTGAAACTTGTGACCACATCACCTTCAGTTTCAGATCTTCTAACAAAGGTCCTATTGAAAAGTAAAACTAGTTTCTCTTACCTAATTATAAGTAGACTTCTCACAAAAAGCTCCAACTCCTAAAGAAAAATAGGAATAGTCTAACCTGCACCACATAGTCATAACAATTATCCAACATATCACTAGAACTCTGAACTAACAAAGACTCATCTAGAAGTCTCATATATCACATGCAAAGAAAACTTAAAATAATTCAAAGAAAAAAAAGAAGGAGAACTAAACTTACTCCAATCAAAATTTTGATTGGACAATTTTACTCTACTCACTGCTAGAAGTCCAAAGGTGGTCTTCGATCGTTAGTATGATAAGTGATGGGGCTAGAAATCTAGAGAGAAGGCAGAGAAGAAAAAAAAACTTTTCTAAAATATGGTGGTTATATTAAAATGAAACATAAATAAATCAATTTTTATATTTATATACAAAATTCACTTTAATAATAAAATATTCAAATGTTATTTTAATTATACTACTTCTATTCTAAATTTATTTTCTAGATTCTTACCATAATGTCTAAATTTTGATAACCCTTTCCTAGGCATTTGATAGAATATTATAGCCCATTTATTTGATAAATGAAGAATTTTGTATATTATTAATGACTTTTTCTTAATATGAAATAATAAAAATTTCTTGAAGAATAAAGTTGTCAAATAGGAAAAGTCAACCTAGAATCACTCTAGGACAAAAGACTAGTGACTTTGCATGAGATTAGGCATTTTAAAAACTAAATTATTGATTTTGTTGCTATTGTGAAATTTTTGTTTGAATAGTGAAATTGTTGAATATTGATTATTATAGAGAATTAAAGTGTTGTCGAGTTAATAAAAAAAATGTTTTATTGTACTATGGATTAAATGGTTATGATGAGAATAAATATGTAGTATAACACCAATATTAAAAACATTAAGTTTTTAGAAGAAAAAGTAAACATAGCTATATGTATTGTAATTATAATTTCATAACTCAAACATTTAAAACATCACTTCATTAATTACATATAACAACTAATTTAGAAACCAAACATTTTTTTTATCTATAAAATTGTCTCTAATTTAGTCATTATAACAACTAATTATTTTTTATCTCTAAAATTGGTTTTTATTTCATGAATTTCTTGTAGTGATTATACAATCACACACTTATAATCCTAGTCATAACAATCGAAACAATTAATTAAATTATCGCATATCACTCTTAATCTTTAAAACTAATTCAAAATAATTATAAAACATTCCTTTAAGAATAAAGAAATATTGTATGAGTAAACTTATCTATGAGTAAACTTATCGTTTGAGTAATATTCCTTAACTAAAGTCTAATTTCTCTTACGTGATTCCTTACTTGAACGAAACTTCCTTAGATGAGTGATGTACTCCAAATGTAAAAGCTATTTTTCTTAACACACATTGTTTAAGTTTGGTTCTCCTAATCTAAGTGATATATATAAGAAATCTTGAACTTCAAAATTTAACAAAACTAGCAACACTATATATAAGTTTTTAGTTATACATTACTCTAATTTAACCAAAGACTATATAAATGTCTAAATCTTGACTACCACAAGTCACCCCACTAAAATAAAACTTCATTTAGCATTCTAAGAATAAAAGAAACAACTCACAAGAATTTCCTAATCTTCAAAAAATGTAAGACTTTTCATTTAAAATCAAGTCAAAAACACTTGAATTAGTAAGAACAATCTCAAGGTAAATTTTCTATATAATATATCCTTAATTTAAAGTAGGGGTGGCAAAGCGGGCCAACCCGCCCCGCATTGACCCGCCTCGCGCTTGGCCCGCAAAAATGCGGGTCGGGTTGGCCTGCCCCACAAAGTTATTGCGGGCTAGAATTCTCAACCCGCCCCGCATAAGAGCTGGCCCGCGGGTTTGTGGGTCAACCCGCGTTCTTTTTTCTTTTTTTTTAATTATTTTTTTTTACATTTTGTTCTTAAAAAATTGTCAAATTAAACCTATATATTTGTTACTATCAAACCTAAATTCTTTTTCTTCCTTTCCAAACATAGTCAAACATCAAAACATTAAACATTAAGATAAATATCAAATATCACTATTCTTCCACTTCCAAAACATTAAAAATACCTAATTCCAAAACATTAAACATAA